>Ga0335085_10000109_pt1 | contig 267608 bp, 196 predicted proteins | sample Lox_Sample_45_FD_206712 | JGI IMG/M metagenome (GOLD analysis project Ga0335085, IMG submission 206712) | Soil microbial communities from Loxahatchee National Wildlife Refuge, Florida, United States - Lox_Sample_4.5 | ecosystem: Environmental > Terrestrial > Soil > Wetlands | place: USA... | reverse complement strand
TCATGGCGGACGGTCCCGTCGCGGGCTGGACTCGCACCGTGTACGAATCCGCGCCTTCCACCGCAGCAAAGGTTAAGACCACCCGTCCGTACTCAGGCCGGGCGGCGAGCAGCGAAGGAGGACCCCACTTCTGAGGATTCTGTCCGCTCTGCTGAACGCTCTGGCTCTGATTCCATAGCGGAATTCGCAGGAGCGGAGCGATCCCAGCCAGAGAGATGAATGAGCGTCGTTTCAAGACCGCACCTGCAGAAGAAGGCGAATCCGAGCTGAACCTTGCGAGCAGCAATCCGGCCTAATCCGTATGACCGGCTTCGTCAGCGGACAGCCGTATCAGTCTTCGCAACGCCAGCAGTCGTGCTTATAGTGCATGGTTTGCCCGAGTGTCAATAGCCGGGAGGCGATCCGAAGGTCACCGGTTGCGAGATGGTCAACGAGTTCGGGTGGGAGAGTTGCGTGCGGGAGCCTCCGGGAAACCTGATCATTGCAAGCTACCCCGCGAGTGTGCTCAGGATCATTTGGTGGGCCCAGCAGGACTCGAACCTGCGACCAACGGATTATGAGTCCGCTGCTCTAACCGACTGAGCTATGGGCCCCTCAATAAGGAAAGGAGCGTCGCTTTGGCCGTCCCGTATTCCGTGCCGGCGCCGATGCCGATTCTACTGCGGCAGCGCGACTCTGAACCTCACTTTGTTTCCCTCAAGGCATCTTCCACGGCCTGTGTCAGGATGTCGGGCGGCGGGCCGGCCAGGACCTTTCCATTGACGAAGAGCGTGGGAGTTTGAGCGACGTTCAAGGCCACTCCTTCCTGGCGGCCGGCCTCGACCCGGGACTTGCTGGCCTGGGCATCAAAGCAGGCAGCGAGCTTGCCGCGATCGAGACCCACCTGCTGCCCGTAACTCAGCAGCAGGTCGCGAACCTGATTGGAATTGGCCTGAACCGCATCGACGTCGCTCTGGTGCTGAAATATCAGGGTGCGGTCGGGCAGGAACTTCGAAGGATCGATCTGGTAGGCGCACTCGTTCGCAATCGCGCCCGCCTCACCCCAAGGGTGCATGGGCAGTGGGAATTCCTTAAAAACCAGGCGGACCTTGTCCTTGTACTTGGGCATGAACTGGTCTTCGAGATACTGGTGCATGCGCGCGCAGGACGGACACTCCAGGTCGGCGTACTCGACGATCACGACCGGCGCCTTGGCCGCACCTTGCGAAGGTTGATCGTGCAGCGACATGATGCGCAAGGCCTCGCGCCGGGGATCGGTGTTGAGGTCGAAGACGCCGTTGCCGAGATTGAGGTATTTCTTGTCGGCCGTCACCAGGAAGTCCTGATTCTGACTGGCCGCTCCGTTACTGGCGGTCACGGTCAGGTTGAGGAAGCCCGGATACTTCGACGGGTGCAACGCTCCGACGGTGAGATTGACGTTGGCCGGAACATGAAGTTTGTCGCGAATGTATTGGACGGCCGACACGTTCATGTCTCCGTAAAGCGCCAGCATGTCGCCGAGCAGGAGATACTTTCCGTCCTTTGAAACGGACAGAGGCTGCTCTCGCGGCTGCTTTCCGTCATCGATGGTGACGATCGCCTGGTAGTAGTTCGGGTCGGAGGACGGGTCGAACGAGCCGATCGTCAGCTTGGTAGTGCTCACCACGCCAAATTTCTCGCGAACATAGCGCAAAACCTTGTCCGCTGAGGGCGCGTCCTCCTTACTGGCCCGTCCCGGCGACCCCTGCGGCATCGAGGGCGCGAAGACGGCCAGTCCGCTCACAAGCAGGACCGTAGCGAAAATTCTCACCACGTTCTTAAACCTCTTCATCTGAGTTGCTCGCTCCATTCTCCCTGGATCTCAGCGCACAAAGATGAGGCTGGCAGTAGCCGACCTCATCGCTAAGCTGTTGATTCTAAAATGCATGTTACCTTTGGCCGCCTCCCCATGTGTATGTAATTGATTCTAAATAACATCTTCTCCGAAGGCGTTCTTGCCAAGTCCCATGTGTTCCTCAGAGGCGTCGCCGAGTACGCCCGCTCTCTCATGCGGGCGAGGGCCACGGCTGCCCAGCGTACCGGCTCATTGACCGGGCGATACTCGTAGGACGTCGGCCGTTTGTTTTGTTATAGATTTCAGCTTTATTCCCAGAGATGCCCGGTCCGGCCCCTCTGGAATCACATCCGCGCGCCCAGGCCCCCCTAAACCTCGACACAGCCACGAAGAGGGCTGATGGGCCACCGAAAGCGCGATTGTGAACCATGGCAGCGCTAAGCTTTGAGTATACAAGTTCGAGGGCCAGCCGCCGCGCATTCTTAACCGATGCCTGATGGCACGTCGGCTTGCACGGAAACTCGAGGTTCCGCTCCCCAATTCTACTGGCGGACCTGCAGAAAAATCAACCGAACTGAGACGACCCAGGGCAGCGCCGGCTGGTGCGGAAGCCCGTTGTCGCCTCGGCAGCGAAGCAACTTGCTGTTCAGCGCTGTTGCTTTCAATGTCACTCCGGTATAGGTTTGTCCCGAGTACCCAAACATGCCGGCTTGGTGATCCCTGGAGGCCCACGATGATCCAGACGTTGGCGAAGAACTGGTTGTTGCTGGCTGCGTCCGGGGTTCTTCAGGCGATCATCTCGACCACCTATCTGACAATGTATGGTACAGACGGACCCCTGAACTTCCACGCCTGGGGCCAGACGGTTGTGCTTCTGGGTCAGCTCACGCTGGCAGCGGGGGTCTGCGCAATCGCGGCCGGCAGTTGGAGGTCCGCCTTATGCTGGCCGCTGGTGTTGAATGGCCTCGCCCTTGCCTCTCTCGGACTGATCTGCTCCGCTGCGGTCCGGTTCAGAATCAGCCTTCTCACCATCGCTTTCCTGATCGTCCTGATGGCAACGAGCCTCGGCGCTCTCGAATGGCTGGCCGCACGAACCTTGCGCGGTCAGCATCGGATTGCCGGCGGATGGCGTCTTCGCTTGGCCGGAGTGGTATCGCTTGGTTTTGCGGTGGGGTTTCTTGCTTTGGGACTTCGCTGGATCAAAACTAAGCCGGGTTCACTCTCGGACCTTCTCTGGCTCGGCGCCTACTTCGGCTTCAGTGCGGTCTGCATGGTGGACCTGGCCCTGCGCCTGCGCGGTCAGGGCCTTTCCCCAATCCAGTCAGAATGCAGCTTCACCGTTGGGAAGCCCAAGACCCACGCATGAAGTAGGCAGCCGGCGGGCCTCGCGCGGATCTGTCTCGAAGGTCCGGCCATGAAGCCCCCGGGCGGAATGCCGCAGCCTTTGGCAAACGGGACTGCGCTACAAGCTCGCTCGCCGATAGTCAGTCTCTTGCCTTTCCTTACTGTCTGACGCCGGCCTTCTCCAGAGCCGCCAGCACGCAAGGATACTCGTGCGCCTGCGCCATGGCGGTCTTGCCTTGCTTGTCCTTAATGTTCGGATCGGCGCCGGCCGCGAGCAGCACCGTGGCGGTCTCGGCGTCGCCAAAATCGATAGTGGCGGCGTAGAGCAGAGGCGTATAGCCGAAGCGATCGACCGCATTGACGTCAGCGCCAGCCGCCAGCAAGGCCCGTACGGCGTCGGCATGATGGGCTACGACCGCCCAATGCAGCACAGTCATACCGTCCGCATCTTTTTCGCGGATATTGGCGCCCCCGTCCACCAGCGCTCGGATGACGGCCGGGTCCCCAAAGGTGACCACTGCCAGAAGCGGGCTAGTCGGAAACGTCCCAACCAGCTTCATCCGCCGGTTGGGATCTGCGCCCTGGGAAAGCAGCAGCCGGATGTTGTCGATGTCACCAGCCATGGCAGCCAACATGAGCGGCGAAGCGTCGAAGGTCACGCCCGCGCTCGGCCGGGCTTCGGCGCCGTGCGCTAGCAACAGTTTCACCGAATCCGAACTGCCGAAATAAGTGGTGGCCACCATCAGGGCGGTATAACCGCTCTGAGCCTTGGCCCGCACGTCGGCCCCACGATCGATCAACAGCTTGACCTTCTCCGCATCTGGCGCGGCCATCATCAGCAGTGTGGTCCCTTCGGCTGTCTTGGTGTTGGGGTTGAGGCCGACGTCCAGCTGCGCCTTCAGCTCGGCCGCCGTTCCAGACAGGGCCGTCTCCATCCAGGGCTGCAGACCTTCGGGTGTCAGGCTGTCGAGAGGCCGTGGCAAGGCCGGCTTCGCGACTCGAGGCAAGGCCAGCATGAGGGCCATGGCGGCCCAGCAGGTTCCATCGGTGGAGAGAAACTGGTCGTGCCCGTAGGGGAAACCGGTCTCAAAATACGGCGGACTGACCGCGGCCGGCGAGATCATTCGAGTGTGGACGTGCCAGGTGCCGCCCGGGTCCTGGGTGGACAAGAGATACTGGAGTCCCTTCTGCCAGGCAGGATCGGTGACCGGGGTCGTGCCCGCCTCCTGGAGCGCGACCAAAGCCTCGCCGGTAGAATAGGCGTCCGACGGCAGGCGCGGAATCTGACCCCAGCCGCCGTCCGGCCGCTGCAGGGCGAGCAAGCTGTCGCCGGCGCGGCGAACATCAGCGAGCGACGCGCCTGCCCAGTAAAGGCCGAAGAGCCGGTAGGTGAAGTCCTCCGTGGAGCGCGGCTCGGCCGTGAGCAGCCAGGTGCGGGCGCGCGCGAAGCGCTCCGCTTTTTCCTGGTGAAGCTGCGCCGGCAGGTAGAGATCCAGGGCGCGCAGGGCTACGGCGGTGGCGGTGAACGGGCTATACGATTGTGGCGGACGGGCATCGAGGGTGGGCCACCGCCCTTCCGGCCGCTGCCAGGCGGCGATGCGGCGCGCATACACAGCGGTAACCAGGTTCGGTTGGACTCCGGCGGCGTGGGCGGCCATCAGCGCCCACCCGTCCGAGGGCGCCGGATCGATGATCATGGAATCCTGGACGGCGTGATCGATGGACGACAGGTCCGGCCCGCTCAGCAGCCCCTTGGCAGCCACCTGGGCGGCTGAAGCCTCATCCACCCGAATGCCGCGCTCGCGAGCCGTGCTCAACGTCAGCATCGGCAGGCCGTGGTTGTGGCAGGAAAAGCAGACCATGAACTTGTAGAAGCCGGACGAACCCTGCTGAACCGTAGCCACCGCTCGCGTGGCGGCCGTTCGAATGCGGTCCGGCGACGCGCTCTGGGCGTGCAGCGCTGGAACAAAGAGGCAGAGCGCCAGGATCATCCTGCACATGACTCCTCCGTGAGAACGCTGGGATGGGGAAATGAACCTGGATGAAATTTCCCCCGTGGGCGGCAAGTAAACCACGGCCCATCGACGCTGTCAAGTCGTTGAAAAGGCGTCATTAGATCGTTGCTGCAACAAACGGGGCCGCGCTGTGGCGTTTGGAATGAACCAAAGAGTTATGAGAATCCGTAGGCCCGTCTCGGGGGATTCCAATGCGCATAGGCCGCGCAGGAGCGCAACCCGCCCGGAGCAGGCAAGGCCTTGTCCGAGAAGAGGATCCCAAACACAACAGCAATGGAAGGCGATGTGCTATGATCGCCCCGACGGTGTCTGTCGTCCACCTGTGGGCACGAGGGGGGCACTGCAGACCCGGTTAGGAACGTCGGCCGGAGGGGCCGGGAAAAGACAGGCACTGCTTCAGGGAGGACTTGATGCGAAGCAGCCTGTTAAGGTTCCTTTTTGGCGCGATACTGGTGGCGTCCTTCGGCGCCCGCGTCGCGCCTGCTGATGTTTACGCCAGAATCCGCGGCACGGTCACCGACGCCAGTGGCGCCGTCGTGGCCGGCGCGCAGATTACGGCCACCAACGTTGCCACCGGCGTTGCGACCACGGTCGCGAGCGGCGCCGACGGCAGCTACGAATTTCTGCAACTCGCCGCTCCTGCAACTTACCTCGTCAGTGCAAAACAAAGCGGGTTCCGGCCTTTCCTGGCCCAAGACATCCCGCTGGAACTCAACCAGATCTACGTTCTGAACATCACCCTCGAAGTGGGCGCGGTCACGCAGGAGGTGACTGTCCAGGCGAATGCTTCCCAGGTTGAAACCACCAGCATCGAGCTGGGCATCTCGATCAATAGCCGGTCGATTGTCGACCTGCCGCTCAACGGCCGCAACTGGGTCCAGTTGCAGCAGCTTGAGCCGGGGGTAGTGGCAGCCTCCGATGCCCGCGGCAGTTACGCCACCAACGGCAGCCAGGCAGCCCAGAACAGCTACCTGATCAACGGAACCGACAACAACGACCTGCCGCTCAACACGCCGCAGGTGACGCCGAGCCCGGACGCTATCGCCGAATTCAAGATGGTGACCAGCACCATCAACCCCGAGTACGGCCGAAACTCGGGCGCGATCCTGAACGCCGTCATCAAGTCGGGGAGCAACGCGTTCCATGGGGACGGCTTCGAGTTTTACCGCGACACCAGCCTCAACGCCCGTAACTTCTTCGCGCCTTCGCCGGCGGTCTTTCATCGCAACCAGTTTGGCGGCACGATCGGCGGACCGATCTGGAAGGATCACACCTTCTTCTTCTTTTCCTATCAAGGCGACCGGGAGCGCCGTCCCGAGAACTCGGCGGACTGCGGCTGCGGGTCGCCCGGCACCTCGCCCGTCTTTACGCCGGCGCAACGCAACGGAGCCTTCCCCGATCTGGCCACCTCCACCAGCGCCTCGCCGTTTCCTCTGGTGGGCGACAACGGTCAGACTTACCCGGCCGGGACACCTTACGCCACGATTTTCTCGCAGGGTACCATTCCAACCGCGGACTTCAACTCGGTGGCCGCCACCCAGATGAACAAGTATCTGCCGCTTCCGAATGTGGGGGCGAATTACGAGTTCAATCCCGTCCACGCGGGGCTGGACGATCAGTATCTGGGCAGGATCGATCACAATATCAGTTCCAAAGACTCGATCTGGCTCTACTTCCTATGGGAACGCTCGCCCTCGACGGATACGCTTCCCTTCATTGGAGCGACGGTGCCCGGCTTCGGGCAGCTGTCGGACGAGCACTGGCAGCAATATACCGCTGCCTGGAACCACACCTTCAACGCCACCACGCTTAACGAGACGCGCTTTGGTTATACGCGCCTGAATTTTGTCGACATTCAACCGCAGACTCCCACCTCGCCCTCATCCGTCGGCTTCACCGGAATCGCGCCCCAACTGACCTCCGGAGAGGGCGTGCCGGTGTCAAGCCTGGTCGGTCTGTTCACGCTTGGGTTTTCGGCCGACGGGCCGCAACCCCGCATCGACCAGACCTATCAAGCCACCGACAACCTGACCAAGGTGATGGGAAACCATACCTTCAAGTTCGGCTTCGACATGCGGCGGTTTCAGGTCTACAATCCCTTCTCCGCGCGCAACAACGGCGACTTCAACTTCGCGGGCACCGGTTTGTACTCGACGGGCGACCCCGGCGCTGACTTCCTCCTCGGCGTCCCCGACGGCTACCTGCAGGGAAGCGGCGACATTCTCAACTTGAGAACCCAACAGTACTATTCCTACGCGCAGGATCAGTGGAAAGCGCGTCCCAACCTCACCCTGACCTACGGCGTGGGCTGGAGCATCGACACGCCGGCCACCGATAATTATCACAACAATCACGCCATGGTCGCCTTCCGGCCGGGACAGCAATCGACCGTGTTCCCGACCGCCCCGGCGGGCTACGTCTTCCAAGGCGACGCCGGGGTGAACGCCGCCGGAACTACGCAATGGAAGGATTTCGGTCCGCGCTTCGGATTCGCTTACAGCCCTAACTGGGGCCGGCTCACCGGGCAAGGAAAGACCAGCATCCGCGCCGGATTCGGCATCTACTTCAATCGCTTCGAAGGTGAGACGGCGCTGCAATCCCAAGGCTCGCCGCCTTTTGCCATCAATTCTTTCGGGGTAGCCGACGCCAACGTCACTTCACCCGTGGCCCTGAGCCCGAGCTACGCCGAGCCGTTCGTGGATATCGCGGGCAAGGGCGCGATTTCCAACAAGTTTCCCTACTCCCCCGGCCCCAACCCCGATTTCACCCAGTTTGAACCGCTCTCGGTCAGCACCTACGATCCCCACATCTCGATTCCGTACGCGGAGAACTTCAACCTGACGGTCGAGCGCCAGCTCAACAACAGCACCGTCTTGTCGCTGGGCTACGTCGGCTCCTTGGGTCATCGCCTGATCCTGGCCTATGAACTTAACCCCGGCATCAATCCCCTCGGCTGCGCGGCCAATCCCGATTGCGCGAACAACCTGGGTCAGCAGAACACCCTGTTTCCAAACAATTTTGCCTACCCCGGAAACATCTTCGGGTCCGTCGGGAACATCGCCACCGTCGGCAATTCGAACTACAACGCCTTCCAGGCCAGCCTGGACCGGAAGTTCGCCCACGGCCTGCAGTTCATGGCAGCCTACACCTGGTCTCACGCCATGGACGACGGCTCAGGATTCGAGAATTCGGGCTTCGGAGGCTTCGGCTTCGGAGGCTTCGGGCAGGTGCGGGGCATTAACCCCTTCAACCGAAGCCTGTACGACTACGGACCCTCGATCTACGATGCTACCCAGCGCTTCGTGATCAACTACGTCTATGCGATCCCCAGCGTACGGCACTTCAGCTCTTTTCAGCGGCTGCCCAGCCGCCTGACCGACGGCTGGCAGATCACCGGCATCACCACCTTCCAGAGCGGCTTTCCGCTGGACGTCATCGACAGCGCTCTGAGTTCGCTCACGTGTCCGGGCTTCCCGGTCAGCTTCTACGCTTGTCCGGACGTGCCGAACGTTGCCGGTCCGATCCAATACCTGAACCCGCGCACCAGCCCGACCAACAATTGGTTCAACCCCGGCGCCTTCGCTCCGGAGCCGCTTGGCCAATTCGGTAACGCGGGCCGGAACCTCCTGCGCGGGCCTGGTCTCAACAACTTTGACTTCGCCTTGATGAAGGAGACCCGCCTCACGGAGAGCACGCGTCTTGAACTGCGGTTTGAGTTTTTCAACCTGTTCAACCACACCCAATTCGATCCCAACGGGATCAACACGGACATTAATGCCGGTCCGCTATTCGGGCAGGAGTTGGCAGCCTATGATCCGCGTCTGATTCAGTTAGGAGCGAAGCTCTATTTCTAACTCAGCTATATACTTAGGGGGCGGTATTCTCCACCGCCCCCTCCCTTCAAATATGATGATACGTAGCGGAGTGAACCAGGAAATTCCAAAAAGCGTAGAAGTCCGGATAAGAGAAACCTCATCCCCCCCCAACCTGTTGTAATTAAACGCATATAACCCTCTAATCGTCGTTGGCAGGCAACATGCGACACTTGACGCGACGGTGTCTTTCGTCAACCTGTGGTTACTCGCCTTTGTTAGGGGGGTGCCACAGACCTGGCTAAGGCCACGGCCGGAGGGCTGGGGATGGAAGGGGCACTGCTCACGGAGGAAATCCCAATGAGAGTCAGCCTGCGAAGTATATTTTGCGCTGCACTGCTCGCGGTGTCATTTGCCGCCGTTGGAGCGCGGGCCGTCGACGTATACGCCCAGATCCGTGGCACGGTGACTGACGCAACGGGAGCGGCGATGGCCGGTGTGCACCTCACGGCCACCAACGTCGACACCGGTGTCAACTATACGGCCACTAGTGGCGCAGACGGGAACTACTTGTTCGTGCAGCTACCCGCGCCCGGGACCTATGACGTGAAGGCCGAGCAAACCGGTTTCCGGAGGTTTGCGGCGGAGGCAATTCCGTTGAGCTTGAACCAGACTTACGTTCAGAACGTCCGCATGGAAGTCGGCACGGTTACACAGCAAGTGACCGTGGAAGCGGCCCCGCTCCAAGTGGAGAGCACGAGTATTGAACTGGGCGCCAACATCACCGCGAGCGAGATTGTGGACATGCCGCTCAACGGCCGCAACTGGATCCAGCTCCAGCAGACCCTGCCGGGAGTGGTCGCCACCACGGACTCGAGGGGAAATTTCGCCACCAATGGCAGCCAGCCCGACCAAAACAGCTACCTGGTCAACGGCATTGATTCCAACGACTGGCCGCTGAACACGCCGCTGGTCATTCCCAATCCAGACGCGATTGCGGAAGTCAACCTCATCACGAACACCATCAATCCCGAATACGGGCGCAACTCCGGCGCCATCATGAATGCCGTCACCAAGTCGGGAAGTAACGCCTTTCACGGCTCGGGCTTTGAGTTCTACCGCGACACGAGCTTGGACACTCGAAACTTCTTCAGCAACGGCCCCGGGGCCACGTCGGTTATCTTCCACCAGAATCAATTCGGCGGAACCATCGGCGGGCCCATCAAGAAGGACAAGGCGTTCTTCTTCTTCTCGTACCAGGGAACGCGGAACCGTGTCCCTCAAGGGACAGGGACGACGACCACGACGGTGTTCACGAACGACCAAAGGAACGGGATCTTCACCAGTATTCCGAATTGCGCCTCAACTGGCAATACGTGCGCCTCTGCGTTTCCTCTGGTAGGTGAAGATGGGAAAACTTATCCGGCGGGTACCCAGTACAGCACGATCTTCCCCACCGGACACATTCCTGCAGCCGACCTCGATCCGCTTGCTGTCGGTCTCATGAACAAGTTTGTTCCTCCGGCCACCAGCGGAAACAATTACGTCTTTAACGCCGTCACCGCCGGCAAAGATGATCAGTTCCAGCCCCGGATTGACTACAACCTCAGCAGCAAGGACGCGATTTGGGGATCCTGGCTGTGGGAGAGGCACCCCACTGGAGACACCTTGCCTTTCACCGGCGCCACCCTGCCCGGCTTCCCAGACACAAACGAGCGGCACATTCAAAACTATTCGCTGACCTGGAACCACACCTTCAACGGCAGCACGCTCAATGAAGCGCGCTTCGGGTACACGCGCTTCAACTTCGGCTCGGTGCTGCCGGTCAACGTCCTTAACCCGAGTTCGGTGGGGTTCACCGGTATTGTCCCGCAGGACCCGACGCTGAGCAGTTATCCCGTCATCAACCTCACAGGTTACTTCACTCTGGGGTTCTCCACCAACGGCCCCCAGCCGCGCATCGACCAGACATATCAAGCCGATGACAACTTCTCAAAGATCGTAGGCCGGCACGCCTTTAAGATGGGCTTCGACTTCCGCGATTTCCAGGTTTACAACCCGTTTGCCAATCAGCTCAGCGGAAATTATGCCTTCGGCGGAACGGGGGCTTACTCGACGGGAGACCCGGGCGCGGATTTCCTTCTGGGCATTCCCGATACCTATGGTCAAGGGACCGGCGACATCATCGACGCCCGAGGCAAGGAGTACTACACTTACTTCCAAGATCAGTTCAAGATCAGGCCAAACCTCACGCTCACTTACGGCGCGGGCTGGCAGGTGGATACGCCGACCATTGACATCTACCACGACGGCCATGCCGCGACGGCTTTCCGGCCGGGACAGACGTCCACCCTTTACCCCAACGCTCCGGAGGGTTACGTGTTTCAGGGCGACCCGGGCGTGAATGCCACGGGCACGACGAAGTATACCCACTTCGGCCCTCGCGCCGGATTTGCCTGGAGTCCCGGAAGCTCGGGAAAGTGGTCCATCCGAGGAGGGTACGGCATTTACTTCAACCGGGAACTGGAAGAGCAGACCCTGCAATTCCTGTCTTCGCCCCCCTTTGGGTTAGCTACCACAGGAGCCGCGGCGTGTGGGGGCAGCCCGGGCTTTGCCAATCCTTTTATGGACGTTGCGAGCGGCGCCCTGTGTAACAACCCGTTTCCCGCAAATCCGAACCCGCCGTCGACCGTGGACTTCGGCCAGTACGAGCCCCTTTTCCTGTACGCCGTCGATCCCAACACTGCGGTTCCGTACTCGCAGAACTTCAACCTGACGGTGGAGCGCCAGCTTTCCCCGACCCTGCTCGTTTCGGCCGGTTACGTCGGGTCACTGGGACGCAAGGAGGTGACCCTTCGCGAACTCAACCCGGGGCAGAACCCCGCGGGCTGCGCAGCCGACCCTAGTTGTGTGGCTGACCGCACTTTCCAGGGTTTCGACTTCCCTCAGAATTTCCCGACGTATAACCCTAACATCATCGCGGGAATCGGCAACAACCAAACGACAGGAACTTCGAACTACAACGCCCTACAGGTCACGGCCACCAAGCGCCTGTCACATGGGCTCTCTTTCAATGCCGTTTACAGCTGGTCGAAGGCGATGGACGACGGGTCCGGCTTTGAGAACTCCGGGTTTGGCGGTGGGGGATTCGGTAGCTACGGCAGCGCCCGGGCGACCAATCCGTTCAACCAGGCGTTTTACAATTACGGACCGTCTGGCTTCGACGCGACGAGCCGGTTCGTCATTACTTACACTTACGATATTCCATCCATTCGCCATTTCGACAACGGGGTCGCCAAGCGGGTCTTCGAGGGCTGGAGGATGAGCGGCATCACCACCTTCCAGACGGGCTTCCCGCTCGACGTGGTGGACAGCGGCTACCGCTCGCTGACCTGCTGGGCGTACACCTGGACTGCGTGCTGGGACGTTCCCAATACTCTCGGGTCGCCCCAGTACGTTGATCCGAGAACCAGCAATTTGGTCAACGCCACGAAAGGCGGGACCGCGTCGAATAACCATTACTGGTTCGATCCCAACACGTTCGCCCGCGCTCCCATCGGCGTGCAAGGCGATGCTGGCCGCAACCTATTGCGCGGGCCTGGCATCTCGAACTGGGACTGGAGCCTCCAGAAGGACACCAGCATCACCGAAAGCACCCGGCTGGAACTCCGGTTTGAGTTCTATAACCTGTTCAACCACACCCAGTTCGCAACCGGCTCGGGCGGCACAAACTTTATCACCACCAACATCAATTCCGCCAATTTCGGCCGCATCCTGGGTGCCCAGAACCCGCGGCTGATCCAGTTGGCGGCGAAGATTTACTTCTAGCTTTGGATTCGCTAACTGCTTTCCTGAAGGCGCCCCGCTCGCGGGGCGCCTTTGTTTTACTCGGATCATCTGCTGTATCGAGGTCTTTCTTGTTGACGGGCTTTATTACTTGTAGTATAATTCCCTAATGGATAATCAAAGCTGTTCATCCTGTTGGCGTTGGGGCTGCTGCTCTAGCTCAGACGACTCGACGGGTTTCAGCCATCCTTCGATACCCTTCGGTATGTCGCGCGGAGCCAGCTCGATGGCAGCAGGGCCCGGTTTTGATACGAACGAACCCGTCATCTTGCTGAAAACAAGGCGCTTCCATTTTTGGAATCGAGCCGATCCCGTCAACCAATTGAAAGCAGGTCACTTAAGGCCTGTATCCCGTCATCTTGTTGATAATTAGGCCTGTTAGACTGAGCGAGGGAGAACCAACCGCGGTCGGCGATCGCCTTCGAGCGTCTTCTCCACGAACATCACTTCGCTCTTTCCGTCGCGTGGTTGACGACCCAATAATATACGCCCCCGTCAATTGACAATCGTCTCCATCGAGCTTAACTTCAGCAGGTCGGAGTTGGGCGTCGGAAAAGGGAGGCGATTTCTCCGTTCAAATATCCTGCGACCGGCGTTCGTCCTAGGCCCTTGCTCTCACAGTTGTCCTTTCTTGTGCTGCCTCATCTTGTCGCTTAAATTTCGCCGGAGGGGGAATCGAGCCTGTGTCTTGCGCGAGCCTTGAGCTCAGCGGAGGGTTAATTGTCCACGGTGAGGATCGCAACTATTGCGAAGTGTTCCGCACTCATAGCATTCGTTTTGGTTCTGACGACAGTTCCGGCTCAAGCTCAGGAAGCCACGGCAACCATCGGCGGCTCGGTGAGGGATCAGTCCGGGGCGATGGTTCCGGCAGCCAAGGTCACCTTGACCAATTCCAAGACGGGCATCTCCCGTCAGATGGTAACCGGATCGGACGGCAACTACCTCTTTGCCCTGGTTCCGATCGGCACCTACGACCTGACTGCGGAGTGCAAGGGCTTCAACAAGTTTTCTGCCTCCTCCATCATCCTCAACATTAATCAGAACGCGCGTCAGGACATCACGCTGCAGGTCGGCGCCACCACGCAGGTGGTGGAGGTCTCCGGTCAGGTTGGGCAGGTGGATACCGTCAGCGCAACGCTGGGCCAGGTGGAAACGGAGCGCCGCATCCTCGATCTGCCGCTCGCGGGACGCGACACGCTTCAGCTCGGCCTCCTGCAAGCTGGAGTCTTTGCGCCGGACGCGGACGACGGGTCGGGCAACCCCTTTTCGGTGAGCGGGCAGAGATCGGAGTCGATGACCTTTCTGCTCGACGGGGCCGATAACAACGACTTCCTCGGCAACAACATTGTGATTAGCCCGAACCCGGACGCCGTCGAGGAGTTCAAGATCGTCACCAACAACTACGAGGCGGAATACGGCCGCACCTCTGGCGGAATCATCAACCAGGTCATTAAATCAGGCACGAACGGTTTCCACGGCAGCGGCTTCGAGTTCCTGCGCAACGAAGCCTTGAACGCGCGCGACTTCTTCATTCCGGACGTGACGCCGTTTAAGAGGAACGTCTTTGGCGGCACGATCGGCGGACCCATCAAGCGAGACAAGACCTTCTTCTTCGCTTCCTATCAGGGGACGCGGCGGCGTGAAGGCCAGGTGGCGCCGGTGATCACCACCCTCACGCCCGCCGAGCGAAACGGAGACTTCAGCGACTTGCTGGCCGGTGGCGCGCAACTCGTCAACCCGGTGACCGGCGAGAACTACCCCAACAACCAGATTCCGGTCAATCCGATCTCCGCCAACTACATTGCGAAGTACGTTCCCCTTCCGAACTACGGAACCAACGGCTTTGTCTCCGCGCCAACCGCCAACATCCGTGACGACCAGGCGATCTTCCGGCTGGATCACAACTTCAACAACAGCAACGTCCTTTCGGCCGTCTACCTCTTTGAGGACATCAGCGACTTCTATCCGTTTCAAATCGTCAAGGGCGGCTCGACCGGAGGCAATGTGCCGGCCGGTTCGGCCTTCACCGATGCCGATCGTTACCAGACCGGCTCCATCACCTGGACGCACACTTTCGGTCCCACGCTGATCAACGAAGCCCGCTTTGCCGCTAACCGGATCGCGACTCTCCAATCGGTTCCCGTCGACACCACCTCGCCGCAGCAGCTCGGGTTCACGAACGTCAACCCCGATGATCCCGCCGGCACCGCGCCGCCTCTGCTCACCGTGAATGGGTCCTTCAACCTCGGCCCCTCGCCCCAAGGGCCGACGACCATACACGACGTGACGTTTCAGTGGCAGGATACGGTCTCCTGGCTGCACGCCAATCACTCCTTCAAGTTCGGCGCCGATGTTCGCCGCGTCAGGAACAACTTCAACTACGACTTCTTTACCAATGGCACCTTCGATTTCGGCTCTTACACCAATTTCACGGGATACCCGCTGGCGGATTTCGTCGGCGGGTTTCCGGACAACTTCTACCAAACGGCTAACGCCGTCTACGGCATCCGTCAGAGCTCGTACTATGCCTTTGCCCAGGACGCCTGGAAGGTGACGCGGCGATTGAGCCTCGACCTAGGCTTGCGCTATGAGTACAACAGTCCGCAGACCGACCCGCACAACGAAATCCTCGGTTACTTTCCCGGTCAGCAGTCCACCGTATTCCCAGACGCGCCGCCGGGGATCCTTTACCCCGGTGATCCGGGCACGCCCAATCGCGGTCTTGTCTACCCGGACCGCAACAACTTCGCCCCTCGTTTCGGCCTGGCTTGGGACATGCTAGGAAACGGACGTTTGGTGATGCGGGGCGGCTACGGCATCTTCTACGACATCGAGGACGGAGCTTTAAACCTGCAATTTGGCGGACAGCCTCCTTACGGGGATGTCACCAATCTGTTTCCCTCGGCGGCCAACTTCGCGGGCGTGAACTATATGGCCGATCCCTTCACCCCTCTCGGCATCATCAATCCTTACCCTTTCGCCGCCAATGGCCGGACGGGCCAGTTCTTTGACCCCAAGATCTCTTTCGCCTTCGTGGTGGACCCAAGATTCCGCACACCCTACTCCCAGGACGTGAACTACGGCCTCCAGTACCAGGTGACGGCGAACACCATGCTCGAGGCCGTTTACGTGGGCAGCTTCGGCAGGAAGCTCATCAGCACGGCAGATCTCAACTATCGCACCCCTTCCCTCCTCGGTTTCTATAACGACGTCGGCATCAACCTTGACTGCGCGCGGCCGCTTTCGGGATGCTCCGGCACCACCGATCCCAACGCCAATCCAACCTTGGCTACCGGTCAGCTGCTGGCCGACCTCTCGAACGGCGTCTCGGCCAGCAACGAGATGCAGTTGACCCTTGACAAGCGGCTGAGCCACGGCTTTGAGACACGCGTCGGCTACACCTTGTCGAAGACCACCGATCTGACGTCAGGTTTCCGCTCCCGGTCCTCCACCTATACAGACCCGGTGGACTACCGGCTTGATCACGCTCTCGCCGACTTCGATGCCACGCACCGCCTGGTCGTGAGCGGCATCTGGGAACTGCCTTTCGGCCACGCTGCGGGCTCCACTGGCCTGGTGAACAAGCTGGCCAGCGGGTGGGAGGTAGCGCCCATCGTCACTTTTCAGTCCGGGAATCCATTCACCGTCTTTTCGAGCGCGGACTCAAGCTTACAGAGCAGCGGACTGGATCGGGCGGACGTGCTGGGTCCGGTACAGGTCTTCAAGAATCCGCGGCAGAACCGCACTTTCACGGCCACGAACGTGGGCGGCGGCAGCTGCCTGGTGGCCGGCAACGCCAACGGAACCACCACCGGCAATTTCTGGTTCGACCCCAGCAACCTCGACTGCGCCACGGTTCCCCTCCTCACCTATGGGACGATGGCACGAAATGGGTTGCGTGGCCCCGGCATCAACAACTGGGACCTGTCGCTGATCAAGAACACCAAGATCACCGAGCGTCAGACGCTTGAGATCCGGGCCGAGTTCTTCAATGCCTTCAATCACGCCCAGTTCAGCAATCCTGACACCAGTGGCTTCAGCTCCACTTTCGGCCAGATCACCGCGACGCGCGGACACGACTCCGAGACAACGACCGGGGCGAGGATCATTCAACTGGCGGTGAAGTATTACTTCTGAGGCGCTCGTCCGGCTACCAGCCCAGCACGTAAGCGAAGATCAGCGGCACCACAATGGTGGCATCCGACTCGATCACGTACTTGGGAGTGTCGACGCCTAGCTTGCCCCAGGTGATCTTCTCGTTCGGAACGGCTCCGGAGTAAGAACCGAAGCTAGTGGTGGAGTCGCTGATCTGGCAGAAATAGGCCCAAAGCGGTACGTGCTCGCGCTGCAGATCCTGATGGAGCATCGGGACCACGCAGATGGGAAAATCGCCTGCAATGCCGCCGCCAATCTGGAAGAACCCGAGCGGCGTCTGGGCGGTGGTGTTCATATACCATTCCGCGAGCTCCATCATGTATTCGATGCCAGTGCGGACGGTGTGAACGTTCTTGACGTCGCCCGAGATGCAGTGTCCGGCATACATGTTGCCGAGGGTAGCGTCTTCCCAGCCCGGAACAAACATCGGCAGATTCTTCTGGGCCGCGGCCAGCAGCCAGCTGTTCTTGGGATCGATCTGGTAGGAATCTGACAGCCGGCAGGAAAGCAGAATCTTGTACATGAACTCGTGTGGGAAAAAGCGCTGGCCGGCCCGGTCTGCCGCCACCCACTCCTCGAGCACGGCGGCTTCGATGCGGCGCATGGCCTCCATCTCGGGAATGCAGGTGTCCGTGACGCGATTCATGTGGCGGGCCAGCAGCTTCGCCTCATCTTCCGGTGTCAAGTCCCGGTAGTGCGGTACGCGCTCATAGTAATCGTGCGCCACCAGGTTGAATACATCCTCTTCGAGGTTGGCGCCCGTGCAGCAGATGCCGTGAACCTTATCTTGCCGGATCATCTCCGCCAGTGAGATCCCCAGTTCGGCGGTACTCATGGCGCCGGCAATGGTCACGAACATCTTGCCGCCCGAGTTGAGCAACTTCACGTAGCCGTCGGCGGCGTCGACGAGAGCCGCGGCATTGAAGTGGCGATAGTGCCGCTTAATGAAGGAAGAGATCGATGACATGGGCCTATCCTCTGTGACAATTAGGTTGCGAGGCCGACGCTGGCCGAACCGGCACGATCCCGCGCCCTATTCATCGATTCCGAGGAGCACTGAGGCTGCCAGCACCGTCGTCCAGAGGCCGCGCTTGTCTCCGATGGCGGACTGGGTGATTTGCGTCGTGCGCACGATCTTGTTCGAGATCCGGTAGATTTCCTTTTTCTCGTCCCAGCTCCGGTCGGAATCAAACTCGACGCCCAGCGTGGTGGCAAGCATTTCGGCGGCGAGCTCTTCCGCATACTCGCCTGCTACCTCTTCGGTCTGGCCGAACGAATGGTGCTCGGAGAGATAGCCAAAAGTGTTGCGATCCGCGGGAAGGGCCACGCCCACCGAAGCCGCGATCAGCCGGTGGGGTTCGCGGGTTGAATTCTCGCTGATCACCACGAAGGTCACCTGACCCGGCTCGAGCTCCTTCATGCCCTCGGCGCGCGGGATCAGCTTGCAGCGCGGCGGAAAGATACTCGATACTCGCACCAGGTTGCAGGCATGAATTCCCGCCGAGCGCAGCGCCAGCTCGAAACTGGTGAGTTTCTCCCGGTGCTTACCCACGCCCTTGGTCAGGAACATGCGCTTCGGAACAAACATCGCTACCCTTTCTTTGCGCGCCCCGGGTTCCTGAGCAAGCCCGAGTCGCGGTTTTCGGCGAACAATCTTCTGAACGCGCTTCAACGTAACAAGAAGCGGCGAAAGGTGTCAACGGAATTTGCCCGCCAAACAGTCGCTCTGTTACAAACGCAACAAAAGGTCCGGCAGCAAATACGCCCCAGGCCCGGGCGCTGCCTTGAGGGCCGCCGCAAAAGGGACTAACATAAAGTTCGCACGCTCGCGGCGAACCACGGAGGCTTCCCTCGGGGCCAAGGAGATCAAACCGGTGAGAGAAAAGGCGCTCAAGCTGGCGTGGGTGGCAGGGTTCGTAATCGTGACCTCGACCCTCACGACGTTGCGCTCGGGACGCGTCGTGGAGGGCGCCTCGTGTGCCCGAGTTCCCTACTTACCCTCCTGCCCGACGGGCGCCGGTCCCGGTGATAACCTCCGGGGCGCGGCCGCTCCCGTTCTTTTGCCTGCAAAGGCGCAAGCTGACCCACGCCTGACTCATGCCTACCGCTTTGAGCGCGGCGAATGGATCTACCTGCACCTTGAAGGGCCGCCGGAGGCGATCGGCTATCAGCACGGTTACCTGCTGGCGCCCGAGATTGCGGACGCCTTTGAGGGCGTCAAGCTGATCGATACCCACCAGACCGAGAAGCCTTGGGAGTTCTTCCGAAGCGCTGCCCGCGACATGCTCTGGCCGCACATCGACGGCGAATATCAGGCTGAACTCAAAGGGATCGCGGCGGGACTGGAGGCCCAGGGAGTAAGAATGGACCTCTGGGACGTAGTCGCCCTGAACGCTTTCGAGGAGCTGCCGGATTACTACGCCCCCTGGTATAACGCGCAGCACAAGTCGGCCGGAGCGCCGCGAATCACACCCCAGGGCAATTGCAGCGCCTTCGTTGCCACCGGAAGCTGGACCAAGGACCATGGCATTGTGATCGCTCACAACAATTGGACCAACTTCATTGACGGCGAGCGTTGGCGCATCATCTTCGATATCGCGCCCCAGCATGGCTACCACATCATTATGGACGGCTTTCCCGGTGTCATCACCAGTGACGACGATTTCGGCATCAACTCCGGCGGACTGATGGTGACCGAGACCACCATCACCCAATTTCACGGCTGGGACCCCAACGGACGGCCCGAATTTGTGCGCTCCCGCCAAGCGCTGCAGTACGCCGACTCGATCGACAGCTACGTCAAGACCATGCTGGACGGCAATAACGGCGGCTATGCCAATGACTGGCTGCTGGGCGACCGCAAGACGGGCGAGATCGCCCAGTTTGAGCTGGGTCTGAAGAACCACCGTGTGTGGCGCAGCAAGGATGGTTATTACGTGGGCTCGAATTTCTCCAGCGATCCCAAACTGACAGAGGAAGAAACCACCTTCGATCCCGACAATCCCGAGACCTCGCCCAACGCCCGCCACATTCGTTGGGACGAGCTGATGAACCGGAACAAGGGCCGCATCGACATACCGCTGGCTCAGGCGTTTGAAGCCGATCACTACGATTCCTACGAGAAGCGCGAAGACGCCGACGCTCGCACCATCTGCGGCCACACCGAGACGTCCGCCACCGGAATTTCTTTATGGGATTGGCCTCCCCATTTTCCGGGTGGCGCCGTACAGGGCAAAGCGACCGATAGCGCGATGGCCGCCGCCATGAGCCTGGTCGCGCGGCGGGGCCATCCTTGCGGGACGGACTTCCTGGCCGAGCCCTTCTTGAAGGCGCACCCCGAATTCGCCTGGATGGCACCGGACCTCCGGGACATGAAAGCAGGACCATGGACGGAGTTCCGGTCGGGGGAGAAGCCCTAGCCCGAGCACTTGGCGGTGTTTACCAAAACGGCCACATCTTCGTTGGCTGTGGTCGGCTTCACAAGCCTGTGTTAGTATTGAAAGTGTCCGTCCTTGCGGAATCACAATAACAGGAGGGTTCATTGTCAGTCTTAAACGAGCGGCATCTATTCACGTCTGAGTCGGTGACCGAAGGGCACCCCGATAAAATCTGCGACCAGATCTCGGACGCCGTGCTCGACGCGGTGATCGCTAATGACAAGTCGGGACGGGTGGCTTGTGAAGCCCTGGTGAAGGACCAGTTTGTCTGCGTAGCGGGGGAAATCACCACCCGTGTTGAGCCCGATTACGAGAAGGTGGTTCGCGAGACGGTGCGCAGTATCGGTTACACGGACCCGGCGTGCGGCTTTACAGCGGACGGATGCGAGGTGGTACCCAAGGTCAGAGCGCAGTCGCCGGACATTGCCATGGGCGTGGATACCGGTGGCGCCGGCGACCAGGGTCTGATGTTTGGTTACGCCTGCAACGAAACCGACGAGTTGATGCCGTTTCCCATCACCATGGCGCATAGACTCTGCCAGCGTTTGGCAGAAGTACGGCACAAGGGGATCGTCAATTTTGTCCGCCCGGATGGCAAGAGTCAGGTGACGGTGGAATACGAGAACGGCGCTCCCCGAAGGGTCGAGGCCGTGGTGGTCTCGACCCAGCACACCCCGGAAGTGCAGCAGGAAACGCTGCGCGAGGCCGTCATGGAGTGCGTCATCAAACCGGTCATTCCCGCCCACATGCTCGATTCCAACACCAAGTTCCATATCAACCCCACCGGCCGCTTCGAGATCGGCGGGCCAGTGGGCGATTCAGGGCTGACAGGACGGAAGATCATCGTGGACACTTACGGCGGCTCGGCCCATCACGGCGGCGGGGCCTTCTCCGGCAAGGACCCCAGCAAGGTGGACCGGTCGGCTGCCTATATGGCGCGCTACATCGCCAAGAACGTGGTGGCCGCCGGCCTGGCCAGCCATGCCGAGGTGCAACTCGCATACGCCATTGGGGTGGCGGAGCCAGTCTCGGTTATGGTCAACACCAACGGCTCCGGCAAGCTGAGTAACATGCGGCTGGTTGAACTGGTGCGCCGGAACTTCCAGCTGACGCCGCGCGGCATCATCGAATCGCTCGATCTGCTCCGGCCCATTTACACCAAGACGGCCGCTTATGGCCATTTTGGCCGCCCGGGCTTCACTTGGGAACGATCCGACAAAGCTGAGCTACTGAAAAAGGAGGCAGGCTGCTGATGGCAACCGCTACGATTCCAACCTTGAACCATCACGTCAAGGACCTGGGCCTTGCGCCCAAGGGCAAGCTTCGCATCGAATGGGCGAATCAATGGATGCCCGTGCTGCAACTGATCCGCAAGCGCTTTAGTGAGGAGCGTCCGCTTCAGGGATTGCGGATCTCGGCCTGCCTGCACGTCACTACCGAGACCGCCAATCTGGCGATTACCCTGCGCGAGGGGGGCGCCCAGGTGGTCCTGTGCGCGTCAAACCCTCTGAGCACCCAAGACGACGTGGCCGCCTCGCTCGTGTACGATTACAACATTCCGGTCTTCGCCATCAAGGGCGAGGACCATGAGACCTATTACCACCACATCGAAGCAGCCCTCGAGCATCACCCTCAAATCACCATGGATGACGGCGCTGATCTCGTCACCGCGGTGCTAAGCAAGCGGCAGGACCTGATTCCCGGCATCCTGGGCAGTACCGAAGAGACCACGACCGGCGTCATCCGGCTGCGCAGCATGGCCAAGGAAGGCGTGCTGAGGTTCCCTGTGATCTCGGTGAACGACGCTGATACCAAGCACCTGTTCGACAACCGTTACGGCACCGGGCAATCCACCGTCGACGGCATCATCCGTGCCACCAACCAGCTGTTCGCCGGCCAGCGCGTGGTGGTGGCGGGCTACGGCTGGTGCGGGCGCGGCTTCGCCATGCGCGCCAAGGGTCTGGGCGCGGACGTGATTGTCACCGAGGTCAATCCCACCCGCGCGCTCGAAGCCGTGATGGACGGCTTTCGCGTCATGACCATGTTCGACGCCGCCCCGATCGGCGACATTTTCTGCACCCTAACCGGCGACAAGAACGTGATCGCCGCCGAACACTTTAAGCTGATGAAGAGCGGAGCCATCGTCGCCAATTCCGGGCACTTCAACGTGGAGATCGATATTCCCGCGCTGGAGAGCCTCTCCACGGGCAAGCGCCAGACGCGCGATTTCGTCGACGAGTACACGCTCGGCGACGGGCGCAAGATCTACCTGCTGGGCGAAGGCAGGCTGATCAATCTGGCCGCAGCGGAGGGTCATCCGGCGGTGGTGATGGATATGAGCTTTGCCAATCAGGCGCTCTCCGCCGAGTATCTGGCGAAGAATGCAAGCCGGCTCGAGGCTAAGGTTTATCCGGTGCCTACCGAACTAGACCAGAGCGTCGCCTTGCTGAAACTGGAGGCCCTCGGAGTGACGATCGACAAGCTGACTCCCGAACAGGAGCAATATTTGGCCTCCTGGTCCGAGGGTACCTAGACCGAACGCTATCCTCACGCCCGTGGGAGAAGCAGGCGCGGCGCCAAGCTTGCTTCTCCCCGGTCGTAGAGCGGGCGTTCCTCCTCGAGCGCTCCTTCCCACGCGCTTCTGCTAAACCCAACGCTGCCTACGCCAATAAAGACGGCCGAATTCCTGTCGATAAGATATTAGTGGACATTTATCCAGCCCTGGCGGCCCCACTGCGCCTGCGATTGGCCTGTGCGATGGCGGCGGTGTGCCTCCTTGCGGGCCCGAGTCTCGCCCTCGATCCCCGTAAGGCAGTCACTCAATACGCTCAAACCAGTTGGACCGTTGACACTGGGCTTCCACAGACGTCCGTATCCTCGATCACCCAGTCCAAGGACGGCTACTTGTGGCTGGGCACGCAGTTGGGATTGGCGCGCTTTGACGGGGTGCGCTTCCGCGTCTTCGACCGGCGCAACACCAAGAATCTGGCTTCGAACTATATCCAGAAGCTGCTGGCCGCCCGCGACGGAAGCCTCTGGATCGCCACCGACAGCGGACTCACACGCCTCCGGAACGGCGTCTTTCGCACCTTTACTACCGAGGACGGTCTGTCCGGATACAACGTCACCGCCTTGGCGGAGAGCCAGGATGGCAGTTTGTGGGTTGGCACGAACAAGGGCCTCAACCGGCTGCGGAGCGGCGGAGCGGTAGCGGTCCGGGTCTACACAACCGAGGAGGGCCTGCCTGACAACAACATCAACGTCCTGGCGGAGGGCAGCGACGGGATTCTGTGGATCGGCACCAATGGAGGGCTTACTCGCTTTGACGGATCGAAGTTCGAAACCTACACGAGGAAGAACGGTCTCCCGGGCGATTCGGTAACGGCCCTGGCGCTTGCGCCTGACGGCGCTCTGTGGGTGGGCCTGTCCCGCGGTGGGCTGGCTCGTGTGGACAAACGCAAGGTAACGGCCTGTCCGGCTCGACTGCCGGCCACGGCGATCATCTCGCTGCTGAACGACCGCGACGGCAATCTCTGGATCGGCCTCGACCGGCAGGGCCTCGGACGGCTGCGGGACGGCAGGCTGGATCTTTACAGCACCCGGGAAGGGTTGCCGGGCCTGACGTGCGGCGCGCTCTATGAGGACCGGGAGGGCAATCTCTGGATCGGTCTGTTTGACGCCGGACTCGTGCAGTTGAGGGACTCCAAGTTCCTGAACTTCGGCACACCCGAGGGCCTGTCCGCGTCCCTGACCTGGAGCGTGGTAGCGGCCCGGGATGGCAGCGTCTGGGCTGGAACAGACAGCGGGGGCTTGAACCACCTCACCCTGAAAGACAAGGGCGCAAAGGTCGGGACCTATGGCCCGAATGAGGGGCTGCCGAAGGGCGCCGTGCATGCGCTCCTCGAAGGAAGGGACGGGAGCATCTGGAGCGGCTTCTCCCATGGAACGCTGGCCCGCCTGAAACAAGGGCGACTCACCGTCTACCACGACCCGCTCGCAGCCAACGATGCCGTCGATGCGCTGCTCGAGGATCGTGCCGGCAATCTCTGGGTCGGCACCTTTGGCTCCGGAATCGCACTCTTCCGGAATAGCCGGTTCGAACACTACACAACCTCGGGCCAGGTGCGAGCCCTGGCCGAAGCTCCCGATGGCGCGATCTGGATTGGCACCGACGGCGACGGCCTGAGCCGTCTTGGGCACGGCGAATCGATCACTTACACGACCAAGAGCGGACTGCTGGGCGACCATGTGATGTGCGTCTACGTCGACCGGGAGGGAACCGTGTGGGCCGGCACTTCGCCGGGGGGGCTGAACCGCGTCAAGGACGGTCGCGTCACTTCTTACTCGGTGGACCAGGGATTGTTCGACATCACGGTCGGAACCATTGTAGAGGACGACTCCGGATACCTCTGGATGACCAGCGACAACGGGATCTTTCGCGTCCGAAAGCAGGAACTCGAAGACTACGCGGCCACTCGCGGCCGGTCGATCCACAGCATCTCTTACGGCACGGCCGACGGGCTGAGGTCATGGGAAATCGACTATGGCGTGACCGGGTCAGGAAGCAAGGGTAAGGACGGATGGCTCTGGTTCCCGACCATGGCGGGCCTAGCGGCCATCAACCCGAACAACATCGCCCGAAACACCCAACCGCCGCCGGTCTGGATCGAACACCTGTTCTTCGACAAGGCAAGAGTGCCCGTCAAGAATGGCCTGCGTCTGGGTCCGGGGTTCGGAAGCCTCGAGATCCAATTCAGCGTGCCCAGCTTCGTGGCTTCGGCAGGGATACGCGCTCGCTTCCGCCTGGAAGGATTCGACCAGGAGTGGATCGACGCCGGCAGGCGACGTGCGGCTTACTACACCAACCTGCCACCCGGCCAATACCGCTTTCGCGTTCAGGCCGCCAACAGCGACGGGGTTTGGAACTACGTCGGGGCCACGCTCTCCTTCGAGCTGCGGCCTCATTTCTACCAGACCGCCTGGTTCTACACCCTGTGCGGGCTGGCGTTGCTGTGCTGTGGATGGGGAATCTATCAGCTTCGCGTGCGCTATCTCGTGCGACACAATCAGGAACTGGAAGCTAAGGTGGCCCGCCGAACCGCCGAACTGGCGCGGCGAACGACCGAACTGGAGACCGCCAATGAGAAGCTCCTAAGGGCCAACGAGGCCGCCGACGCCGCCAACCGCGCCAAGAGCGAGTTTCTAGCCAACATGAGCCACGAGATTCGCACGCCCATCAACGGCATCCTAGGGATGACGGAGCTGACGCTGAGCACCGATCTGACCGGCGAGCAGCGCGAGTATCTGGGGATGGCCAAGACTTCGGCCGACGCCCTCCTCAATATCATCAACGACATTCTGGACTACTCCAAGATCGAAGCCGGCAAGCTGGATCTCGATCCCATTTCCTTCCGCTTGCGCGAGAGCCTCTCGGCGGCCCTGAAGCCTCTGGCGGTGCGAGCCTACGACAAGGGCCTGGAACTGACCTGCGATGTGCGCCCCGAGGTGCCGGAGGAGATCGTCGCAGACCCGGGTCGCTTAAGGCAGGTGATCATCAACCTCGTCGGGAATGGCATCAAGTTCACGGAACGCGGCGAGATCGGAATCGAGGTCACGCTAGAGGCCTCCGAAGAAGATCAGTTTCGGCTTCGTTTTACCGTGCGCGACACCGGGATCGGGATCACACCGGAAAAGCAGAGGACCATCTTCGATGCGTTCACTCAAGCCGACATCTCCACCACGAGGCGTTTTGGGGGGACGGGGCTAGGGTTAACGATCTCGTTGCGTCTCGTTGCCATGATGGGCGGACGGATCTGGGTCGAGAGCCAGCCCGGTCAGGGCAGCTCTTTTCACTTCACGGTACGGGCGCAGAGAGCGAAGGAGCCGGCCGGGTCCGACGCCATCCAACCAGTGAACCTCAGCGGGATACCAGTGCTGATCGCCGCTGACAATGCCACCAACCGGCGGATTCTCGGGGTGATGCTGCGGGGCTGGGGAATGGAACCGGCTCCGGCTGCCAGCGGCAGCGAGGCGCTCGGACTGCTGGCGCAAGCCGAGGCCTCAGCCCGGCCGTTTGCGTTGCTTCTGATCGACACCCACATGCCGGAAGGGGACGGCTTCGCCCTAGTCGAGCAAATCCGGCGGGGCCCAGGCTTCGCCATCGCACCGATCATCATGCTGACTTCGGCGGGCCAGCGGGGCGACGCCGCGCGCTGCCGGGAGTTCGGCGTGGCGGCATACCTTACTAAGCCGGTCGCCGAAGCGGAATTGCGGGAGACCATCCTTAAGACGCTGGGGACCCGGCGAGGGGCGGCGGAGCCGCCCGCTTTGATCACGCGCCACTCCCTTCGCGAAAGCACGCGCCGGCTGCGCATTCTGCTGGCCGAGGACAATGCCGTTAATCAGATGCTAACCTCGCGCCTGATTGAGAAGCGGAACCATGAGGTGACCATCGTCGGGGACGGCCGGGAAGCCTTGGCCGCTCTCGAGAAAGATCACTTTGACCTCGTCCTGATGGATGTGCAGATGCCGGGAGTAGATGGGTTGCAGGCCACGGCAGCGATCCGTGAGAAGGAACAAAGCTCCGCCGGCCACCTGCCCATCATCGCCATGACCGCTCACGCGATGAAGGGCGATCGGGAGCGATGCTTGGCGGCCGGCATGGACGGGTACGTCCCCAAACCCATCAGGCCCAGCGAGCTCTTTCGCGAGATCCAACGGCTCGTCGATTCCCCGCCCGCGCCCAAGCCGGTAGCGGGCTCGACCGGCCCGCACGAGTCCGAGGCCGAAGTCCAGCTCACCATCGCGGGCGACTGATCAGCGCTCACGGTGGCGGCGTCCCTGATCGCCATCTTCGGGCTCGCCGGAGCGGGCTCCGATGAACGCGATGCCCCCTTCTGAGAACCGATCAAACTCCTGGATCCCCGCCGGCGCCGCTCTTCATCAGCTCCAGGAGGGTTTCAGCGGCCGTGCGGGCAAAGTTTTCGTCATTGATGTTCGCATCCACTTCGATCAGCCGAATCTGCGGGTCGAGATTCATCTTGAGCGCGCTTAGGTAGGCCCGGTTGGCTTCGGGCCACCAGAATGGGCCATCGGGAGCGTCAATGGCCGAAACACCCCGCAAGGGCATCAGAAAGGCCGCCGGCCCGCGCGCCTGGTTGAGCTTCTTGGCGGTGAGCCGGCCCAGCTCGGCGCATTCCGCGGGAGTGGTCCGCATCAAGGTCACGTTCGGGTTGTGCACGTACAGATGCCGATCCGCATATTTCGCGGGAACGGACTCCCGAGGGCCGAAGTTGACCATGTCGATGGCGCCTGGGCACACGACTTGGGGAATGCCTTGCTGAGCCGCCGCTTCCAGGCGGTGAGGTCCGGCGCTCAACACTCCGCCGGCCAGCTCGTCCGCCAGCTCGGTCGTCGTGATATCCAGAACGCCGGCAAAGTAGCCATCGGCAATCAGACCTTCCATCGCCTGGCCCCCCGTACCGGTAGCGTGAAAGACCAGCACTTCGAAGCCGCGCTGCTCCAGGATCCGTCTGGCCAGGGTCACGCATGGTGTGGTCACGCCAAACATCGTGGCGGCCACCAGTGGCTTGGCAGCGCGGTCCTCTGCCCCTTCCTGAATCACCATGCCGGCGATGGCTGCCGCTGCGTTGCCGAGGATGCGCCGCGACAGGCGGTTCAGCCCGGCAATGTCGACGATCGGATAGAGCAGGAGAATATCCGAGGCGCCGATGTAAGGGCGCGTGTCGCCCGAGGCCAGGGTAGAGACCATCACCTTGGGAAAGCCGGCAGGCAGCGCCCGCATCGCCGCCGTGCCGATCGTGGTCCCTGCCGAGCCACCCAGCGAGATCACTCCCTGGATCAGTCCCTCGTCGAACAGACGGCGCACCAGGACCGCGGCCCCTGCGGCCATCGTCGCGATGCTGCTGCCGCGGTCGTGGCGTGCGACCAGGTCCGCGTGCACATGCCCGCCAGCAGCCGCCACCTCCTGACGGGTGACGTCCGGGTCAAACGGCGGCGCCTGAAGGACGCCGCAGTCGATCATCAGGGTGGCGAGACCGGCCGACTCGATGCAGCTCCTCAGGTAGTCGAACTCCTCGCCTTTGGTGTCGAACGTCCCGAGAATGGCTACGGTCTTCGGCACAAATTCAACCCGCCCCAGAGAATGGCTTTAGACTAAAGAGCGTTTTTTCAATAAGATGACGGGATTACGGGGTTAAGTCTGTTTATTTCAGCATGATGACGGGATCCACGAACTTCCAAAAATGGAAGTGTATTTGTTTTGTTTAAGTTGACGGGTTCGTTCGTAAAAATTCGATCATTGAAACTTGGCAAGATCCCCAAAACAGTCGCAGTTGTCCTTTCAGAGGGACAGTGTCTTCGTCCACGGAAATTCTCGAGTATGGGGATCTGAGACCCGGCTTCGGCTCTTCGATCGTTCATCTCGCCCCTTGAGACAGCTACCCTAGGACGGAGTGGACCACCATTTGCGAGCTTTGTAAAGGTGTAGGATGTCTGAGACGTCTGAGATGTGTCACAAAGTGTGCCGGCGGGAGCTGGCAGAGAGTAGACGGTAGACGGGCCTATCGAAACCTTATCGGCGTTCACGACCGCCGGGCCACCTCGCCCGGTGGGACCAGCCTGCAGCCCGGCAAGGTGCGCAAGAAGGCTTCAGGGCCCGGCGGACAGTAGACTGCGATCATCTTCAGGGGCTCCCAGCCGGTGTTGATGGTAGCGTGAAAGATGTCGGCGGGGACGTGGACAAGGTCGCCCGCCGCGATGGGCTGCCAGCGCTCGCCGTCTACGTCAATCATCTGGTTGCCCTGGCCAGAGACAACGTAAAGGATCTCCTCGCAACCCGGGTGATTGTGGCGCTCATGCCCCTTGCCCGGCTCCAGCAACACGACGCCCGTGCTGAACCTCTCGGTCTGGGTCACGCGCGGCTCACTCAGCCACTTGATGGTTCCCCAATCGAAGACCATGGTCTCCACGTCGGAGGGCCGAACAAAACGAAGTCCAGGCAGGTCTGACATCACTCCTCACTCCTTCTCTCTGCGAGCGCAGTGGCCTCGGGCGCCGCGGCCAAAGCGAGGGCCGTGGCCGCCCAGTTGGTGGCCGCCGCTGAGATGAACTGGTCCCGGCCGTGCGGGAAGCCGCTCTCGAAGTATGGCTGAATCGGCAAGGCCCGTCGCTTCACATACCACGAGCCGTCCGCGAGCTAAGAATTCATCAGGTATTTGATGCCGCGCTGATAGGCGGCGTCAGTCACCGGCAGAGCCCCGGACCGCGCTAGCGCCACCAGCACCTGGCCGGTGGCAAAAGCGTCGCTGGTGAGTGTCGGGATCTGCGCCCAACCGCCATCGGGCCGCTGTTCGGCCAGCAATCCCGAAGCGGCTTGGCTGACGATCTTCGGGTCCGCTCCTGCCCAGGCGAGGCCGAGGATCTGATAAACCCGGTCCTGCGTCGTCCTGGGCTGGGCCTTGGCGAGCCAGGCGGCGGCGCGCTGGACCGTTCGATCGTAGTCCGCCCGCTGCGTTTGCGGCCCGTAAACCTGAACGGCGCGCATCGCGGTGGCAGTGGTTTGAATATCGCTGGACTCGAGGGGAGGACGGTACGCCGTCGCGTACCATCGCCCGTCGGGAGATTGATGGTTCTGAAGGAACAGGGCCATGGCGTCGGTTGTCGGATCGGGCGGATACTTCGCGTCGGCCATGCCAAGGAGGATGGGACCAATCGAGTCGGCGTCGCCCGGAATTCCGACGCCCTGGACCGCACGATCGCGCCAGCCTTCGAGGTAGGTCGCGACTGCGCGCAATTGCCGGTCCGCGATCTGACCGTCCACGGCAATACCGCTCTGGCGGGCTGCCGCTACCGTCATCGCCGTCAGCGTGTTGTGATGGCACGAAACGCAGCCCGACTTTCTCATGAAGGTCTCATCGGTTTGCTGCAGGAGCGGGAGGCTCCGCTCAACCGCCCCCCGAGCCGTGTGAGCGGGCACCGGCTTGACGTCCACGGGATCCGCCGTCATTCCTGCCGCTCCTGATGGTCTGGCACCCGCCCGCGTCAGCAGATCGACCACGGGCGTCTGGCCGTGCAGCATGGCGAGCGCGAGCGGGGTTTCGCCGCGCGGGCTCCTGGCGTTCACGTCGGCACCACGAGCGATCAGCGTCTTGATCAGGTCTATCGGAGCCGTGTCGGCGGCGCAGGCCACCGTGAGGAGCGTGTTGCCAGCAGGATCCTTGGCTTTGGGATCGGCTCCGTGGTCAAGCAGCGGCTTGACCAAGAGGTCGTCACCAAGAGGCGGCGTGTCGAAGAACATCGCGGCATTCAGGTCCGGCTTGGAGGTCGATCCGATCGCCAGGTTCATACAGCCGGTGCAATTCACTGCCATGGCGTAGCTGAGGGTGTTTATGCCGGCGCCGTTCGGGTCCGCCCCGCGGGCCAGCAGCGTGCGCATGGCAGTTTCGTCACTCGCATAGGCCGCTTCGGAAAGCGCGGTCATCACGCCGAAGAGCGCAGGCGACTGCGCCGACGGCTTGGCGCCGTGATCGAGCAGAAGCTGCAGGATCGCGGCGGACCCAAAGCGGCTGGCAGCGATCATCAGGGGCGTGCGACCATTGTCGGAGCGCGCGTTGACGTCGGCGCCGTGCTCCACGAGCTGCCGCGTCCTTTCGAGGTCGGAGACTGCCCACATCAACGCCGTCGCACCCGCTTCGTTGCGGGCGTTCGGATCGGCGCCGGCGGCCAGCAGTCGCTGCATGGAATCAGAGTCGCCGTAAAGAGCGGAATACATCAGCGGGGTGGACCCGCCCGGCCCCTGGCGGTTGGCGGCTTGGGGATTTTCCTTCAGCTTCTTCTCAAATGCGGCGGAATCGCCGGCGCGTAAGGCCTCCATCAACGCCGCAGCGCCCGGATCGGGAGGCGGGGCCGGCGCTTCCCCGGAAGCGTCATCGGGCCACTCGGCGCCCTGGTCGATCCACGCCTTGATGATACCAATCTGCCCGGCGCTCAGCGGTCCGGTGGGTGGCATCCGTAACCCGTACTGGTCTCCGACCAGTCTCTGGTAGAGCCGGCTGCCGGCGCTGTTTCCGGGCCCGATGACCGCGATGGTGCCGCCGCGCATGGCGTCACGCCGCCGGTCCAGGCGAAATCCGTTCATCTGCTGCGTCGGGCCGTGACAGCCAATACAGTACGTTTTGAAGATCGGCTGAACGTCGCAACGGAAGTCAACCTTGGCAGGAACCTGGGCTCTGAGGCCCGGCGCGAGGATCCAACAGCACAAAATCGCGCCGGTGACGTGCCGATTGAACATAATCCCCCTGCATTGCCGGGATCGAGAGGCGATCCCTGATGGGCGATACTATACATCGGCGCCGCTCGGCGCGCAAATCCGAAGCCGCTCTCCCGAAGTAGTGTCGGGGGATCAGCGGGCGTTTCATCCCCGGGTAGCGGCTCCCGAACACAGATTCCGACTGTCCTGGATTCCCGCTTTCGCGGGAATCACTAAAAGAAGCTGGGGTTGGGGCTCCCCAGTTCCAGCGGTCTCACCCCCGCGAAGGCGGGGGTCCAGGGTTCCCGCCTGCGGGTTGTCGCCGAGTACCGGCAGCCATTTTCGCGGCGGAGCGAGAATCTCCGTATCGATCCGGCAGGCCGGGTTCACCGGTTCAGCGGGATCGACTTGAATCTTTGCACCTGTTCGGTGATGGCGCGCTCCACCGGCAGCCGCTCCACGCTCGAAGCTCCAAAGAAACCGGCGATGCCGTGGGTGCGGCTCAAGACGTAGGCGACGTCCTCGGGCTCCGCCACCGGTCCCCCGTGGCACAGAACCGGAATCTCGGGATTCACCGACACGGCCGCGTCCCGGATCGACTGGATGAGTTCGGCGGCCTGATCGAGCGTGAGCGCAGTCTTGGCGCCGATGCTCCCCTTGGTGGTGAGCCCGGCATGGGCCACCAGAATGTCCGCGCCCGCCCCTGCCATAGCCCGCGCCTGCGCCCCGTCGAAAACGTAAGGGCAGGTCAGCAGGCCCTTCCGGCTCGCCTCCTGGATCATGGCCACTTCCATTTCGTAGCTCATCCCGGTCTCTTCGAGGTTGGCGCGAAAGACCCCGTCGATCAGACCGACCGTGGGGAAATTCTGGACTCCGGCGAACCCCAGGTCGCGCAGCTCGGCGAGGAACCGGCTCATCACCCGAAACGGATCAGTGCCGTTGACCCCTGCCAGCACGGGCACGTTGCAGACCACCGGCAGCACCTCGCGAGCCATCTCCACCACGATGGCGTTGGCGTCGCCGTACGCCAGCAGGCCCGCCATCGATCCACGCCCGGCCATGCGGTAGCGCCCCGAATTGTAGATGATGATCAGGTCAGCGCCGCCCGCCTCCGCGCACTTCGCCGAGATGCCGGTGCCCGCGCCCGCCCCGACGAGAGGCCGGCCCGACGCCACCACCTGGCGAAGGCGCGCGATGTGATCCTGCTTGGTCATAGCCATCGATTTCACCGCCGTGCGTCTTTGGGGGCGCCGTGCGCGTCCAGTCGCCGAGAGTCCTGAGCTTCAGCGCTGACGACGGCCCCGCGTTCAGGATAGAATAGCCCTCCTGCGCCGTTCCTGTCATCGCCGGATGCATTGGTCTACTGAGGAGCGCCAACGGCACTGTGTCCTGGCGCGTCTGGCGACCCGCGCCGCAGGCTGAGTCCACATGGCTGCAACTTCCCGCTACGACATCATCGTGATCGGCGGCGGCCACAACGGCCTGGTGCACGCCGCCTATCTGGCGCGCGCCGGCCGGAAGGTCCTGGTGCTGGAGCGCCGGCACGTGCTGGGCGGGGCCGCGGTCACCGAAGAGATCTTTCCAGGATTCAAGTTCTCCGTCTGCTCCTACGTGGTCTCGCTGCTGCGCCCCGAGATTATCCGCGATCTCGACCTGCCGCGCCACGGCCTCGAGATTCTTCCGCTCGACGGCACTTTCACGCCCATGCCCGGGGGATCGAAGGGCGGCTACCTCTGGCGCGTCAATGACCACGCCAGGACGCGCCGCGAGATCGCCCGCCATTCGCCGCTCGACGCCGAAGCCTACGAAGAATACGGCAAGGCCATGGCGGAGCAAGGCCGATTCGTAAAGCCGATTCTGGGCATGACGCCGCCCGACCCGAGCCGGCTCTCCGTCGACGGGCTGCGCAAGCTGCTGTTCCTCGGCCGCCGCTTTCGCGACCTGCCGGAGCCCGACCAGTACAATCAAGTCCAGCTGATGACCATGAGCGCGGTCGACTTTCTCGACCAGTGGTTCGAGACCGATGTGCTCAAGGCCACCATGTCCGCTTCCGGGATCATCGGGACCTTCCTCGGCGTGCGCTCGCCGGGCACCGCTTACGTCCTGCTGCACCACTACATGGGCGAGATCGACGGCGCTTTCCGCTCCTGGGGCTTCGCCAAGGGCGGGACCGGCGCGATCTCCAACGCCATTGCCGCGGCGGCCCGCGAGGCGGGGGCGGAGATCCGCACCCAGGCGCCAATCGCCCGCATTCTGATCAAGCATGACCGGGCGGCCGGGGTGGCGCTCGAGAACGGCGACGAGTTCGAAGCCAAGGTGGTCTCGTCGAGCGTCGATCCCCGCCGCACCTTCATCGGCATGATGCCGCCCGGCCACCTGCCCGACGAGTTCGTGGAGCACGTGCGGCATTACAAGTTCCGGGGCTCCTCGGGCAAGGTTAACCTGGCGCTCGACGCCCTGCCGGACTTCAAGTGCCTGCCGGGGCCGGGTCCGCACCTGCGGGGCGCCATCTCCATCTCGCCCAGCGTGGACTACATGGAGCGCGCTTACGACGACGCCAAGTACGGGCGCTACTCGCGGCGTCCTTACATCGATTGCGTCATCCCTTCGCTCACCGACCCCTCGGTGGCGCCGCCCGGCAAGCACGTGATGTCCTGCTTTGTGCAGTACGCTCCCTATCACCTCAAGGACGGCAGTTGGGACGAGCAGCGCGAGGCCTTCGGCGACGCGGTGATCGACACGCTGTCTGAGCACGCTCCCAACCTCAAGAACATCATTCTGGGGCGGCAGGTGCTGACGCCCCTCGATCTGGAACGCGAGTTCGGCCTGACCGAGGGCAACATCTTTCAGGGGGAGCTTTCGCTGGAGCAACTGTTCTTCCTGCGGCCGGTGCCGGGCTGGGCGCAGTACCGCACGCCGCTTAAGGGTCTTTACCTGTGCGGCTCGGGCGCGCATCCCGGCGGAGGCATCATGGGCGCGCCGGGCCGACTGGCGGCGCTCGAAGTGCTGAAGGATTGGAAGGGCTGAGGGAGCAAGAGAAAGGAGACGACAGGCGAGAGTTGGGCTCCTGGATCCTGACTCCTCACCTCTGCCTGCCGACTTTCTATCGTCTCTATGCCGAACACCCGCGACGTAATCATCATCGGAGCCGGCCACAACGCGCTGGTCACGGCGTTCTATCTGGGCCGCGCCGGGATCCATCCCCTGGTTCTGGAGCGGCGAGCGCTGGCGGGCGGAGCCGCCGTCACCGAAGAGTTTCACCCCGGCTTTCGTTCGTCCACCTTGGCGCACGCGACCGCCCCGCTGGCGACCAAGGTCGTGGAGGACATGGATCTGGCGAGCCACGGTCTGGAGATGATCCGGCCCGATCCTGCCCTGTTCGCCCCCGCCACCGACGGGCGGGCGCTGGTCTTGCATCGCAACCCGGAGCGCTCGGTGGGGTCGATTGCCCAATTCTCGAAAAGCGACGCTGGGAAATATGCCGAGTTTGCGCGGGTCCTGGCGCGGCTCGCCCGCGTGCTTCAGCCTTTGATGCTGAAGACGCCGCCGGCTGTCCGCGCCCCAAGTCCCGGGGATCTCTGGACATTGCTGGGCGCGGGACGGGCGCTGCGGGGTCTGGGCTCCAGAGACATGTTCCGCCTGCTGCGTTGGGGCCCGATGGCCGCCGCCGACCTGGTGTCGGAGTGGTTTGAGTCCGAGCCCCTGCGGGCGGTGATCGCGGCACGGGGCATCTTTGGGGCGGCGCTCGGACCCTGGTCGGCCGGCTCCGGCGCGCTGCTGCTGCTGCGCGCTGCCTTTGATCCCGAACCGGTCTCGGGGATCGCGTTTGCTCGCGGAGGTTTGGGTAAGCTGGCGAACGCTCTGGGGGAGGCCGCCACGCAGGCCGGAGCTGAGATTCGCACGAGCGCCGAAGTGGCCGAAATCAAGATCAGTGACGGCGCCGCCGCCGGCGTGACGCTGGCAAACGGCGAAGAGATCTCAGCGCGAGCGGTGATCTCCGGCGTAGATCCACCGAGGACGTTTCTGCAGCTGATCGATCCGTCGCACCTCGGGCCTGACTTTGTAGGCCGTGTCAGGAATTACCGCGCGCGGGGTGTCCTGGCCAAAGTGAACCTCGCGCTCTCCGGTCTCCCGACGTTCACGGCGCTCAAGAAGACTGGGGACGCAAGCGCCGCGCTGGCCGGACAGATCCATATTGGGCCTGAGATCGACTATCTGGAGCGCGCTTTCGACGCCTCCAAGTACGGCCATTTCTCGGCCGAGCCCTACCTGGAGGCGGTGATCCCCTCGCTCTCTGACCTCGGCCTCGCGCCCGCCGGACAGCATGTGATGTCGATTTACGCGCAGTTCGCGCCCTATAAGCTGCGAGGCTCGGAATGGGGCCGGGAGAGCGAGGCGCTGGGCGACCGGGTGGTGGACACGCTGGCCCGGTACGCGCCGGACCTGCCGGGCCTGATCCTTCACCGCCAGGTGCTCACGCCGGTTGATCTCGAGGAAAGGCTTGGGCTCACGGGCGGCCACGTGTTTCACGGCGAATTGGCGCTGGATCAGCTCTTCAGCCTGCGCCCGCTCCTCGGCTGGGCGGCCTACCGGACTCCGCTGGCCAGGCTTTACCTGTGCGGCTCCGGCACCCACCCGGGGGCGGGTCTCACGGGCGCGAGCGGCGCCAACGCGGCCCGTGAGTTTCTGAAGGATTGGAAGAGGGGTGGGCGGCAGTAGCGACCGTGCCGACGCGGCTCATCCCGCGCCCGGGCCGGGGCACCTGCGCCGCCGGTATCGCTTGCCACCTGTCAAGCATCTAAAGCACCGAGGCTGGCCGAAGAGCCGGAAAGACGGTTTCGCGATCCCGGACATTGCTGGTGTTCTTGCAGCGCCCCCTAACTTATAGTAGATAGGGGAGGCGGGGCGCACTGCCGGGCGATGGCCGGACCGGGGCGGGCCTTCAGGCTGGCCGGCGAGGTGAATAAATTCGTGGCTTCTAAACTCAAGAAACCGACTGATTTTAACGAGTTGCCCATCCTGCCGGTTCGCGACACGGTGCTGTTTCCGAACGCGATCCTGCCACTGACCGTGGGCCGGGACAGCTCGCTCAAGCTGATTGGCGACCTGAAAGAGGAAGAGAAGCTGATCGCGGTGATCTCGCAGCGTGATCCGCGGGTGGAAAATCCGCAACCTGTCGACCTTTACCAGATTGGAACCGCGGCCTTCGTGCACAAGATCATCAAGCTGCCCAGCCAGAGCCTCTTCATCTTTGTCGAAGGGCTGCAGCGCATCGCCTTAGACGAAGTGGTCCAAATGGAGCCCTACCTGCGCGCGCGGGTCCGGCCGTTGCAGGATATCATTGCCGAGCCGAAAGAGCCGGATTTCGAGGCACTGGTGCGCAGCGTTACCTCGCTGTTCCAGCAGGTGGTACAGCTCTCGCCCACCCTCTCCGACGATCTGCAGACAGTGGCCATGAACATCGAGGACCCGTCGCGCCTGGCCGACTTTATCGCCGCCAATCTGCCCTCGATCTCCAATACTGAGCGCCAGGAGCTGCTCGAGAGTTTGGACCTGAAGGAGCGCCTTGACAGGCTGATGAAGCAGCTGGCCCGTGAAGTCGAGGTCCAGCAGCTGCGATCCAAGATCCAGTCCGACGTACAGGACCAGGTGACGCAGAGCCAGCGCGACTACTACCTGCGCGAGCAGATGAAAGCCATCCAGCGCGAGCTGGGAGAGGCCGACGATCAGCAGGAGATCGAAGAGCTGCGGCAGAAGATCGAAGCGGCCGGCATGAGCGACGAGGCCTACAAGGAAGCCACGCGCGAATTGAAGCGGCTGGCGCGGATGTCGCCTTCCGCCGCCGATTATCACGTGACGCGCACCTATCTCGACTGGCTGGTGGCGCTGCCCTGGAACAAGTTCGCCGAGCTGAAGGTCGATCTCGGCAAGGCGCATGAGGTTCTGGACGCGGATCACTACGACCTGGAAAAGGTCAAGGAGCGCATCCTCGACTACCTGGCGGTCCTCAAGCTGAAGCCGGAGATGAAAGGGCCTATCCTGTGCCTGGTGGGTCCGCCGGGCGTGGGCAAAACGTCGCTGGCAAAGTCTGTGGCCCGGGCCCTCGATCGCAAATTTGTCCGTATCTCCCTAGGCGGTATTCACGACGAGGCCGAAATCCGCGGCCACCGCCGAACCTACATCGGAGCCCTGCCCGGCCAGGTGATCCAGGGCATTCGCCGGGTCGAAACGCGCGATCCGGTCTTCGTGCTTGACGAGGTCGACAAGGTGGGCCGGGATTTTCGCGGCGATCCCTCTTCGGCCTTGCTGGAGGTTCTAGATCCCGAGCAGAATTCGCACTTCCGCGACAATTATCTCGACGTGCAGTTCGATCTGTCGCGCGTGCTCTTTATCTGTACCGCCAACGTACTCGACACCATTCCGCCAGCCCTTCTCGACCGCATGGAGGTCCTGGAACTCCAGGGTTACACCGAGGAGGAGAAGATCGAGATCGCTTTCCGCCATCTGATCCCGAAGCAGACGGAGGAGCACGGCATCAAGAGCGGCGAGCAGATCGAGTTCACGCGCGAGGCGGTGACCCAGATCATCCGGAGTTACACGCGCGAGGCGGGGGTGCGGAATCTGGAACGGGAGATCGCAACCGTTTGCCGGAAGCAGGCGCGCCGCGTGGCCGAGGGCTCAACCGAGAAGCTGCTGGTCACGCCCGACACCCTGGGGCGGGATCTGGGAGTGGCGCGATTCCGCCTCGACGCCGAACTGATCGAGCGCACGCGCAAGCCCGGCGTGGCGGTGGGCTTGGCCTGGACCCCGACGGGCGGCGACGTGCTCTTCATCGAGACCACGGTGATGAAGGGCGGAAAGAGCTTCACCATGACCGGCCACGTAGGCCAGGTGATGCAGGAGTCCATGCAGGCGGCGCTGGCCTGGGTGCGAACCCACGCCGTCGACTACAACATCGACCCGGACTTCTTTCAGGAACACGACATCCACATTCACGTCCCGGCCGGAGCGATCCCCAAGGATGGCCCGTCGGCGGGTGTCACCATGGTCACCTCGCTGGTCTCGGCCCTCACCAAGCGAACGTTGCGTCCGCGCCTGGCCATGACGGGCGAGATCATGCTGAGCGGCCAGATGCTGCCGGTTGGCGGCATCAAGGAAAAGGTCCTGGCTGCCAAGCGGGCCGGCGTCACCGACGTCTTCCTTCCCGCAGAGAACGAGCCCAACGCGCGCGAGGATCTGACGCCGGAGATGCTCGACTCCCTGAAGCTCCACTTTGTGCGGAGCATCCAGGAGGTGGTGGACCAGGTGCTCGAGCCGGAGGCCGGGGAGGCACCCCAGCCGGCCCTGGAACCCGAGGCCGAAGCCCTGGTTGAGCCGGCGGCGCGGCCACACTGATCAGTCACATGCGCGGAAGCCATCCGCCCGACGGGCCTCTCTGGCTGCACGCGCCGCTCCCGGCCATTCATGGCAGTTTCATTTGACATTCCCAACCATCCTTGCTTAGATAACCGCTCTTTGGCACCGCCCATGTCTTCGATAACGGTCGCCAAAAGGTCCAGGAGGGGGAGATCTTATGTACTGCCGGAATTGTGGGCAACAGGTATCCGACCAGGCGGAGTTCTGCACCTCCTGTGGCCAGCGGCCGGCCGGCGGATCTCGGCACTGCCCATCCTGCGGAGCTGAGACCCTTCCCGCCGCTCAGGTCTGTGTGAAATGCGGCGCCCGGCTGCCGGCCGGTCAGAAAGAGCTCTCTACCACCTTGCTGCTTTCGATCTTTCTGGGTGTCTTCGGCGTCGACCGCTTCTACCTCGGCTACATCGGACTCGGCGTTCTCAAGCTGATCACGCTGGGCGGTTGCGGCATCTGGGCGGTGGTCGACGTCGTGCTCATCATTCTCAGGAAGCTCCCCGACGCTCAAGGAAACCCTCTGCGGGAGGCGCCATCCGACCTGCCGGTGGGCAACCGCGACTGGAGCACCGCCATGCTGCTCTCCTTCTTCCTGGGATTCCTGGGCGTCGACCGCTTTTACCTGGGCGAGACCGGGCTCGGCATCCTCAAGCTCGTGACCCTGGGAGGCTGCGGGATCTGGAAGATCGTCGACATCGTGCTGATCGCGCTGAACAAGCTGCCCGATGCCGACGGCCGCGCCTTGCGCATGACCGGGCCGGCCTGAACCATGCCTTCTTTTGCCAAGGGAATACCGCGCTTGGCGGTCCTCGGCGCCGCGCTGCTCGGCTTTCTTCTCGTGCCGCCCGAGGCGCTCGGCCGCGGACCCGATCTCTGCCTCTGGCGGCACCTCTTTCACCTCACCGCTTGCCCCGCCTGCGGTTCCACCCGCGCCCTGGCCGCCTTCTTTCATGGACATCTGCGCCAGGCGCTGGCCTACAATCGAAATGTGGCGGTCACGGCCCCGGTCTTTGTCGGTCTTCTGGCCCGGGATTCATACGCCTTCATTTCGAGAATCTTTCCGCCGGCTTCCGCCCCTTTGATCGAGAATTGACGTGACCCGCGCTCAACAAGGGATTCAAATCTTTTGGCAGCAACTCCCCGGTCCGGGTCTCGTGCGCTGGGCGTCGGCCTTCTTCAGCCTCTCCGTGCTTTCGTTTCTGCTCTCGGTGGCGGCCGCCCAGACGTTCCTTTCACTCTCCGGAGTCTGCTACGCCATTGACCTGCTGCGCCGGCCCCGCGCGCCCGCTTTCCCTCCCATCAAGCTGCCGATGGCCTTGTTCTGCTTCTTTACCATGCTCTCCATCGGATGGGCGGAGAATCCTGTCATCGGTTGGACCGCGGTGCGCAAGCTCACGCTCTTCGTCATCATTCTGCTGACCGTCAACCTGATGGCGAGCGAACGGCATGTCACGCGGATCTATCAGGTGATGTTCGTCGAATCCGCGATCGCCGGTCTGGTGGCTGCGGTCCAGTTCGTCCTCGAGTATCGCGAGGTGCGTGTTGCGCATCCGTCGCAGTTTTACTACTACATGACGCTGTTCCGCATTCACGGCTTCATGGGCCACTGGATGACCTTTGGCGGCCAGCAGATGCTGGTCTCGATCGCTCTTCTGGCCTACTTGCTGCCGAGCGCGCCACCGCGTCCGTCCACGGAGGCAGGCAACGCGGCGCCAGCGGGTCAGGCGTCGGGGCTGCAGCTGCAGCCTGCCAGGGTGTTCTCTCCGTCGAAGCTCTGGTGGATCGTTCTAGGGATCGTGGCCTTGTCAATTGTCTTGAATTTTACGCGGGGAGTCTGGATCGGCTGCAGTCTCGCGGCGATCTACTTGGTGGCCCGATGGCGCCCGCGACTGCTCTGGACCCTGCCCGTGCTGCTCGTGACCGGATATCTCGCGGCTCCCTCGCTACTGCGCGAGCGTCTGGGGACGGTCTTCCACCCCTCCGCCGACCCCGCCATCGCCGTGCGCTTTGAGATGTGGCATGTGGGGCTGGCGATGATCCGCCGACACCCCCTGGTCGGCGTAGGGCCGAATAACATCAACGAGGTCTATCTCGCGTACCTGCCGCCGCGGACCCAGCCGGTGGCCGCCTGGCACGAGCATCTGCACGACGTCTATCTCCAGCTGGCGGCGGAGCGCGGACTGCCCTGCCTGGCCGCCTGGCTCTGGCTGATGGGCGCGCTTGGCTGGCAGATCCTGCGCATCCGGCGGCGGCTCAGCCGCGAGGGCCGGTCAACTTGGCTCGTAGATGCTTCGCTGGCGGGCTGGCTGGCCTTTATGGCGGAAGGCTGGTTCGAGTTCAACTTTGGGACCACACCGGTGCTGATGGTCTTGCTGTTCTTGGTCTCAACCCCGTTCGCCGCCGAGCGCATGATTGGGGCCCGGCGCCCCTCACCCGGCGCTTCGCGCCACCCTCTCCCCGTGGGAGAGGGGGAACCGCAAGGCGGTGGGTGAGGGTCTCACCAAGGTATCGTGCTACCATCAGGCGAGAGCATGCCCGAGACATCGCCACCCGGCGCCAGGCTAAGCGATCGGCAAGTCCTCCCCGCTTCCCCGGCATCGATCGGACGCAAGCTGGCGGCGTCAGCCAATCTCAAGATCCTCCGGGCCACCACCACCCTCTCTTCGCTTGCCGGACTCGTTCTGGCCGCCACCACCGCCCGCGAGCTGGTGGTGGCCAACTACTTCGGACGCGGCGACGCACTGGACGCCTATGTCACCGCGTACGTCCTGCCTTCGTTCGTCGTCAACATTGTGGCTGCCTCGCTGAATTCGGCCGTGATCCCCACCTTCATCGAGGTGCGCGAAAGGGAAGGCCGCGAGGCCGCCCAACGGCTCTTTTCCGGCGCCATGGTCTGGAGCCTGGCCGTGCTGGTGGCGATCTCCGTGCTTCTGGCGGCCGCCGCGCCCTGGTATCTGCCCTGGCTGGGATCCGCCTTCAGCGCCTCCAAGCTGTTGCTCACGCGGAAGCTGCTCTACGTTCTGCTGCCGCTAATCGTGTTGAGCGCCGTCACCGTGAACGGGACCGCCGTGCTGAACGCCGGCGAGAAGTTCGCCCTGCCGGCCATTCTGCCCATCCTGGCTCCGCTCGGCGCCCTGGCCTTTCTCTTTGGATTGGGGAAGGTCTGGGGCATCTACGCTCTCGCCGCCGGCACTGTCCTCGGGACGATTCTGCAGACCGCCGGGCTCGCCTGGACCGCCCGGTCGCACGGCATCAGCCTGGCTCCGCGCTGGTACGGCATGGACCCCAAGCTCCGCGAGGTGATCGGCCAGTACCTGCCCATGGTGGCGGGCGCCCTGCTCATGGGCACTACCGAACTGGTCGATCAGGCCATGGCCGCTATGCTGCCCGGAGGCAGTGTGGCCGCGCTGGGCTATGCGCGCAAGATCGTGAACGTCTTCGTGGTGTTGGGGGCCGCGCCCCTGGGAGCGGCCGCCCTCCCTTACTTCTCCGAGATGGTGGCCAAGGGCGCCTGGCAGGCCTGCCGGCACACCCTGCGCACTTACAGCGGACTGATCCTGCTGGTGAGCGTGCCCGCCACCGCCGCCCTGGTGGTCTTTGCCGAGCCTTTGGTGCGGATTCTGTTTCAGCGCGGCGCCTTCAACGCCCGCGACACCGTGGTGGTGAGCCAGACGGCGGCCTGGCTGGCGCTCGAAATTCCCTTTTATCTGCTGGCCAGCATGGGCGTCCGGGTGGTGAGCGCGCTGAAGCGCAACGGGTTCCTGATGACGATTGCCGCCTGGAACACGGCGCTGAATGCGGTCCTCAACTGGGTCCTGATGAGGCGCTATGGCGTAGCGGGCATCGCGCTGTCCACCTCGGTGGTCTATGCGGTTTCGTGCACGCTGATCTACGGCTCGCTGTACGTGCTGATCGGCCGCAAGCAGGCGGTGAGTGCGGGCTGAGACGCAGCGGAGACGAGTTAGTGAACCAGCCCCGGCAGGGGCGCACCCTTCAGGGCTGACAGGGGCAGCCCCTGAAGGAAATGGGGTCTCCACCCCACTTGCTTATGCCGCCTTCCGTCCCAAACCGGGAACTGACCGCCCCGGCCGCCGGTGACCGCACCGGGCGCGAATTCTGGGACCGCTGGTGGCAGCGGACGCCGTTGCCGGCCGCCATCGATCCCGCCCGTCCGGGCCTGAAGAATTACCCTTGGCGCAGCTTTCATCGCTATTTCGAAGGCGTATTCCGTGACAAGGCAACCAAGGGACAGCGTCTGATCGAGATCGGCTGCGCCCAGTCGGTCTTCCTGCCCTACTTGGCTCGAACTTTCGGATTTCAGGTCGCGGGCCTGGATCAATCCGAGCTCGGATGCGAGCGGGCGCGCCGCATTCTCGAACGCGAGCAGGCGCGGGGCGAGATCTGGCAGGGCGATCTCTTCGCGCCGCCCGCCTTGCTCGTGGACGCCTTTGACGCCGCTTTCTCCTTCGGGGTCGTCGAGCATTTCGATGACACGTCGCGGGCGGTGAAAGCCATCGCCCGGTTTTTGAAGCCGGGTGGACGCCTGTTGACCATCATCCCGAACCTCACCGGAATCCTTGGCCGCTACCAGCGCATGCTCGACCGCAAGCTCTACGAGGCGCACGTGGTGATGGATCGCGAGCGGCTGGCCGGCGCGCACCGCCAGGCCGGGCTCCAGGTGGAGTCGGCCGGCTACCTGATGCCAGTCGGGCTGGAGGTGCTGAACGTGGCCAGCTGGAGGAACCGCTGGGCGGCGAAAGTGGTGGACCGCGCCCACACCGCCGCCTCCCGGCTGCTGTGGCTCGTCGACGACCACGTCATCCCGCTGCCGCCCAACCGCCGGACGTCGCCGTACGTGGTCTGCGTCGCCCTGAAGCCGGCATGAGGATCCCCTCCGCGGCCGAGGAGGGCACGCGGGAATCAGTTTGTGACGTCATTGGGGGACGCGATTCGGGCGAAACGCCTGATTTTACCTTGACATTTGATGTCAATGTAATATACAGTTAACTTGTTGTAAAACTCAGAGCCTTTGCCGCGGCACGCAAAATGCCAAATGAACGGTGCATGGAGGCGGTTGAGCCAGAAGTAACGGTTACTTCAAGGGGCGGCGGGAAGTGGACGTTCAAAGCCGGAATGTTACTGATGGGCAATAACTTAACGAAATATCTCCACTACGGAGCTCTCGAACCCTCGAAGTACGCCGGTGGCGGCCGGCTTGGCGTCCCGGTGGCGTCAGGCTGAAGAGGGCGACCATCAAAGCCACGATGTCAAACAAAACAAACCAGTTGCCCACATGTGTGCAAACCACACCCCGTTGGGGGATCTGAAGCAGGGTTACCGAGACCCCAAAGGCTTAGGCTCGACGGTCGAGGCCGGCGAGCGCTTCGCCTTCGGGAAGAACTGGCGCGCGTTTCTCAGCGTCTTGAACGACGAGCGCATTGCCGTGGCCGAGGAATCCCTGCGCGAAATGCTGGAAACGGACAGTCTGGCTGGAAAGTCGTTCCTGGATATCGGCTCCGGCAGCGGCCTGTTCTCGCTGGCGGCCGCCCGCCTGGGCGCCAGCCCGATCCATTCCTTTGACTACGACCCCGAGAGCGTGGCTTGCACCCAGGAACTCAAGCGCCGTTACCGGCCGGCAGCGGAGGCCTGGACCGTCGAGCGCGGCAGCGCCCTTGATGGAGGCTATATTGAGAGCCTCGGGCACTTCGATATTGTTTACTCTTGGGGAGTGCTCCACCACACCGGCGACCTGTGGCGCGCCCTCGGCCTGGTGACGGGCCGCGTGAAAAGGGGGGGGAGGCTCTTCATGGCCCTATACAACGATCAGGGTCTGATCTCGCGGGGCTGGACGCTGGTGAAGCGGACCTACAACCGCGGCTGGCTGGGCCGGATGCTCGTGACGGGATGCTTCGTGCCCTACTTTGCGGGCCGCGGCCTGGCATCCGATCTCGTGCACCTGAGGAATCCGGCGGTGCGCTACCGGCAGTATCAGAAAGAGCGCGGCATGTCGGTAGTGCACGACTGGCGGGACTGGCTGGGCGGCTACCCTTTCGAGGTCGCGAGGCCCGACGAGGTCGTTCGCTTCTGCCAGGAGCGGGGCCTGACGGTGGTGAAGGTCAAGACCTGTGGCCGGTCGCTCGGAAACAATCAGTTTGTCTTCGCCAAGCCGGCCTGATGGCGCGGGCCAACGAACCGGCGATGGCGCGACCGCGATGACCGCGGTTCGTTGCGACGCTTTGGCAAAGACAGATTCAACACGCCGCAAGGTTCTGTTTCTTCTACCCTCGCTGGGTGGCGGCGGCGCCGAGCGTGTCATGGTGACACTGGCAAGCCGACTCGACCGCGCGCGCTTCGAGCCCCATGTCGCCGTCCTACAGAGGACGGGTCCCTATGTGGCCGAGCTGCCGCCTGACGTTTCGCTTCACGATCTGGGTGCCCGCCGCCTGCGCTATGCCGTCTTTGCGCTAGTGCGGCTGATTCGCCGACTCCGGCCGGCCGTCGTGCTCTCGAACATCGGCGAGATGAACCTGCTGGTTCTGTTGTGCCGGCGGCTGCTGCGCCGCGAGGTGCGCGTGCTGGTCCGAGAGACCATGGTGGTCAGCGCCTGGCTGGCGCAGGAGGTGAAGCATCCGCGCATCGTCGGCGCGCTCTATCCACGCCTCTATCCGAAAGCGGACCGGATCGTCTGCCAGTGCGATGCCATGCTTCGCGACCTCGAACTCAGATTCCGCGTGCCGCGCGCCAGGATGGTCCGGATCTATAATCCGGTGGACGTCGAGCGCGTGCGGACCCTCGCCGACGGCGGCGCTAACCCGTACGCCGGACCGGGCCCGCACCTGGTCGCTTCGGGCCGCCTGGTTCGCATGAAGGGCTTCGATCTGCTGCTCCGGGCCATGGCGGAGGCGGCGCAGGCGCTGCCGGCCGCGGACCTCACAATTCTCGGCGAGGGCGCGCTGGAGGGCAAGCTGAAAGCGCTGGCTACGAACCTGGGGATTGGGCGCCAGGTGCGTTTTGAGGGCTTTCAAACCAATCCCTACCCGTGGATGAAGCATGCCGACCTGTTCGTGCTCTCCTCACGCTATGAAGGGCTGCCCAACGTCATGCTGGAGGCGCTGGCGCTCGGCACGCCGGTAGTCGGCACGGACTGCCCCGGCGGAGTCAGGGAGATCCTCGAAACCTGCCCCATCGGCCGTCTCGCGCCCCCGGAGAATACGCCTGCGCTCGCCGCAGCGATCGTCGACGCGTTCCACGCCGGTCTAAAGAGCCGTCCGGCGCCGGATCTGACGGACTTCCTCGACCGCTTCCGGGTGGAGTGCATCGTCACCCAGTACGAGGGGATCCTGTCCGCCACGAGCGTACCCAACTAGGCCATGGCACCGCTCCGCTCTTCCCCTGACAACATCCCGGATTCGGCCGGTCCGAGCGGCGGGCGCCGTCTTCAGGTTCTGGTGGTCACCAATCTCTGGCCCACCGAGGCCGATCCGGGTTGGGGAAGCTTCGTGAAGGCGCAGATGGAATCGCTGCGGCCGTTGGGGGTCGACTACGACGTCGTCTTTATCAACGGCCGTGAGTCGCGCGCGAATTACCTACGGCAAGTCCGTGAAGTGCGGCGCCGGCTGGGCCTCAAGCGCTACGACCTGATCCATGCCCACTTCGGCCTGTCAGGCTGGGTGGCCCGGTTCCAGTGGCGAGTACCGGTAGTGGTTTCCTTCATGGGCGACGACGTGCTCGGCCGGTTCGACCGCCGGGGCCGCATCGGCGTCGTGGGCCGATTCTATCAGGTCTCGAGCTTCGTCCTGGCGCGCCTCGTGGCCGCGGCGGTCGTCAAGAACAAGCTGATGAAGGCCCGTTTGCGCTTGGAACCCGCCCACGTGATTCCGAACGGCGTCGATCTCGATCTTTTTCGGCCGATGGATCGCGCCGAGGCACGGTGCAGCCTCAAGCTCGATCCGGGCCGCAAGTACGTGGTCTTTCCGTACGACCCGGCCGTTGCCAACAAGCGTTTCGACCTGATCGAAGCTGCTGTCCGGCGGGCGCAGCAGGACGTGCCGGAGCTCGAGCTTCTGCGGGTGGACTGCGTCCCGCACCGCCAGATGCCGCTCTATCTGAACGCCGCCGATGTGCTGGTTCTAGCCTCACACTCCGAGGGCTCACCCAACATCGTCAAAGAGGCGATGGCGGTGAATCTGCCAGTGGCCTCGGTGAATGTCGGGGATGTGGCAGAGCTGATCGGCCCGACGAAAGGGTGCCATCTCGTGCCACGCGGCGTCGAGGAGATCGCGGCCGCGATTGTCGAAGTGGTCCGGAGCGGAGTTCGAACCGAGGGGCGCACGTGGATCATGCGCTATGCCCTGGAGAACGTGGCACGCGACGTCGTGGCCGTATACCGAAGCGTTGCCGCCGAAAGCGGGTCAGGCGGAATGTGAAGCCATGCCTCGGTGCCAGCCCTCACCGCCAACGCTCCAGCCAGGCCTGAAACATCAGGACATCCCAGAGCAGATCCTGGGCGTTGCGATCCCCGGCCAGATGTTCCTTCCAGATCTGGCGCACCGGCTCGGGCCGCAAGTATCCTTCGCTCCGCAGCCGGTCCTCCGCCAGCAGCGCCTCCGCCCACCCCCGCAGCGGGCCGCGCAACCAGAGGCCGATGGGCGCGGCAAACCCTTGCTTGGGGCGCTCGATCAGCGCAGGCGGAACGTAGCGATAGAGCACTTGGCGCAGCAGCCATTTCCCCTGACCTTGATGAATCTTCAACCGCAGCGACAGGCGGGCGGCAAACTCCACCACCCGGTGGTCCAGAATTGGCACGCGCGCTTCTAAACTCACCGCCATGCTGGCACGATCAACCTTGGTGAGAATATCGTCCGGGAGGTACATGAGAGCGTCGGCTGCCATCATGCGACCGGCGAAGTCGAGCACCGCTGGCCGACGGGAGGGATCGGTGAAGACCGTAGGACGCTCCTGGCCGCCCAGCACCAGGTCCGCCGGGCTTCTCCAGTGCGAAGAGAAGTGTTGATGCAGCTCCCAGGGTCCTCGCGCCGCCAGCGCCTGGGCCAACTTGTGGATCTTCTCGCCGGCAGTGCCGGGCCGGCTGTGCTCCGAGAAGAACTGCCTCCGGCCGCCGGGGACGCGGTTGTAGGCCGCCACTCCTGGCCAGGCGAGCCCGGCAGCCAGGGCGCGGCGAAGCGGGAAAGGGATCCAGCCGAGGCGCCGCCGCACCCAGGGAGCGCGCGTGTAATGGGTGTAGCCGCCGAAGAGCTCATCGCCCCCATCGCCCGAGAGGCTCACGGTGACCGCCCGGCGGGCTAGCGCCGAGACCAGATGAGTCGGAATCTGGGAGGAATCGGCGAAGGGCTCATCGAACATCTCGGGCAGCTTCGGAATGGCGGCGCGGGTCTCCTCCGGGGTCAGGTACAGCTCGGTGTGCTCGGTGCCGAGATGAGCGGCCACGCGCCGGGCGTGGGCAGCCTCATCATAGTCCTGAGTCTCAAAACCGATGGTGAAGGTCTTCACCCGCCGGCCGCTCTGGGCCTGCATCAGGGCGACCACGGTGGAGGAATCGACGCCGCCCGAGAGAAAGGCCCCGAGCGGTACGTCAGCGATCATCCGCAGGCGGACCGACTCTCGAAGCAGGCGGTCGAGCTCGGCTCGAGCTTCCTCATCCGAACCCGTAAAGGGCTCGCGCTCGCCGCGCTCCGCGATGTCACCGAGCGACCAATAGAATTGCGGGCGCGCGAGGACGCCGGACTCGTCCGCGCTCGCAGGGAAGCTGATCGCCGACGCCGGAGGAAGCTTGGCGATGCCCTGATAAATGGAATAGGGAGCGGGAATGTAGCCGTGGCGCATCAGCAAGGTAAGCGCGTCGCGGTCGATCTGGGGGGTGAAGTCCGGATGCGCCCGAATGGCCTTCAGCTCGGAGGCAAAGAGAAGAATGCCCCGCGAAAAGCCGTAGTAGAGCGGCTTGATCCCCAGCCGGTCCCTTACCAGGTGCAGGACACGGTCGCGCCCGTCCCAGAGCGCGAAGGCGAACATCCCCACAAAGCGCCGCACCGCCGGCTCCAGGCCCCAGTGCTCGACGGCCTCCAGCATCACCTCGGTGTCCGAATGGCCGCGGAAGCTGTGTCCCAGCTTCTCGAGCTCGGCGCGGCACTCGCCAAAGTTGTAGACCTCGCCGTTGAAGACGATCACGTAACGACCCGAGGCCGAGCACATGGGCTGGTGGCCGGCGGGCGAAAGGTCAAGGATGGAGAGGCGGCGAAAGCCGAAAGCGGCGCCCGAAGCAGGATCAGTCCAAAGGCCCGAGTCGTCAGGACCGCGGTGGACAAGCTGGTCTGCCATGCGGCGCGCTCGCGCTTCGAGCTCGGAGGCGCTCGAGGAACGGAATTGAAGGAAGCCGGCGATGCCACACATCGATTAGGGCTCCAGCCCGTGGGCCTGCGGACGGCCAGGTGCCAGAAAGGTCCGGAGACAAACATTGTAGCGAAATGCGAGCCGTGGGCCGCAGCCGGAACTTTGCAGGTGAGGTGGGCGTACAATACAACAGGATCGGTAGGCGGGAGGCGTCGATGTACTGTGGTCAGTGCGGAACCCAGCTCCAGGAAGGGCAGAAGTTCTGTAGCCGGTGCGGCACGGCGGTAAGCGCAGGCCCGGCCAATGTGACGGCATCGGCTCCAGCGGCGAAACCAGTCCCGCCCGCGGCTCCGAGCAGTCCTGCCGTCACGGTCGCTCCTGCTGGCGCAGGCCGCTCCCGGCTTGCATGCCACTTGCGGACGCTCGGCGTCCTTTGGATTATCGTCTCCGCCTTCCGGCTGCTGCCAGCCTTGGGTCTGCTGTTCTTCGGCCACATGGGTTTTCCGTTTATGCCCCCGCATGTGCGTTTCTTGATGCTCCCATTTCTGGGAGGCCTGGGAACCTTTCTGTCACTGACCGCTGCCGCCGGAATCCTGGCGGGCTGGGGATTGCTGGACCGTCAGCCGTGGGGCCGGATGCTGGCCATCGTCCTCGGCTGCCTGGCGCTGATCGCCTTTCCGTTCGGCACGGCGCTCGGCATCTACAGTCTCTGGGTGCTGGTCCCCCAAGGGGCAGAAGCTGAATATCAGCGGATGGCCCGGACAAGCTGATCGGATTTCCGGCCTTTGCGGTGGGTGATACCCGCCTCGGACGTTCACGCCACCCCTGATTTATTCCTGTGTGCCCAGCGCGCGACCCGTCGTTCCCTCCCGTTATGTCCTCCGCTGACGGTTGACGGCTCCTATGCTATTCTGCGCGGCACTTGACCGCGTTTAGCCCTTGGTATATACCCGTTGGGTGAGAGTCAGCTTGAGAGATTGCCAGTCAGACCGGGATCAGCAAGGTGTTGCCCAGGTCGCGCTCGGCCCGCACAGAGGGCGTGGAGCGTATTTTTTACGAACGAAGCCGTCATCTTATTGAAAACAAAGCGCTTCCATTTTTGGAAACGGCCGAATCTCGTCAAGTGGTTCAAAACAAGAGCGTTGTTCTTCGGATCCCGTCATCCTGTTGATAAGAAGAGTGGTTGGGCCGTTCCATTTTTTGAAGGAGAGCACGAACCGCCCTCTCCTTCGAGAGAGGACCGGACCGCTTTGCGGCCCAGACCCTTCAGGCGGCGGGCCGCGGAAGCCCTTCACGGCCCGCTGCCCGTAGCACAGAGTCTCGCAGTTTACAGACTCTGCGGCGTCACGGTCTCGTAGTATCACCCCATGGTTCAGGCTGGACTCATGGGCTGGAACTGTGACACTCTCCTACGTTGCGAATCGAAGCTGTTGGCGTGGCCGTCCAGCCAACATGTCCGGCAGCCTCCTCAACCCGAGGTAACTCTCATGGCAGATCTTCGTAAGCTCCTGCGCCTGGCAGCGCACCTGAGCTTGATCTTTCTGCTCGGTAGCCCAATGCTGTTCGCCACCCCAGACGACCAGGCTGATCCTCCCTCGGACCTGCGCTGCGAATATCTGCGCGAGCCGATGGGCATCGATGTCCGTCAGCCACGATTCTCCTGGGTGCTGGGATTCCAGGGGCGGGGCGAGTTGCAGACCGCCTATCAGATCCTGGTGTCCAGCAGCCGTGCGCTCCTCGACCAGGACAAAGGCGATCAGTGGGACACGGGACGCACCTCATCAGAGGAAATCAACCAGGTCGCGTATCAAGGCAAGCCGCTCGCCAGCGGCCACACGTACTACTGGAAAGTGCGCTCCTGGGACAAGGAAGGAAAAGCCAGCGCCTACAGCGACGCCACTACGTTTGAGATGGGTCTGCTCTCGCGAGACGAGTGGAAAGGACAGTGGATTGGTGGCGGGCGCGAGCTGCGCAAAGAATGGGCGCTGCCGGCCGCGGTGGTGCGGGCGCGGGCCTATGTGACCGCACTGGGCTACTACGAGCTTTACATCAACGGCCGTCGCATCGGGCACAACGTGCTCGATCCCGCCTTCACGCTCTATCCCAAACGCGTTCTCTATTCCACCTACGATGTGACCGGAGCGTTGCACGCGGGACCGAACGCGATCGGCGCCATGCTGGGCGGCGGCTGGGCGACGCTGAGCCTGCGGTCGAGCTTCAAAGGCTACTATTCGTCTCCGGCGCTGCTGGTGCAGTTGAATGTGGAACTCGAAGGCGGCCGGCAGCTCAGCCTCGCGAGCGACGGCACCTGGAAAGCGGCCGGCGGACCCATCGTGAGCGACAGCGTTTACAACGGGGAAGTCTACGACGCTCGCCAGGAGACTCCGGGTTGGAACCGGCCGGGATTTGACGATTCGTCCTGGCGCGCGGCCACGGTGAGCGCAGGCACTTCCGGCGCGATCTCGGCTGAGTCGATGCCGCCCATTCGGGTGGTTCGCGAAGCGATTCCGCTTTCCTTTTCCAACCCGCATCCCGGCGTCTACGTCTTCGATATGGGTCAGAACATGAGCGGGTGGGTGAGGCTGCGCGTCGCGGGGCCGGCCGGAACCCGGGTTCAAATGCGATTCGCCGAGGTCATCTACCCGGATGGCTCGATCAATACCGAGAATATCCGGTCGGCGAAGTCACGCGATGTTTATATCCTGCGGGGAGGGGGAACCGAGACCTACGAGCCTCGATTCACCTACCACGGATTCCGCTATGTGGAGCTCACCGGATACCCAGGAACGCCGAATCTCGACACGCTTCGGGCCAGGGTCGTGCACACTGCCGTGGACGCGGTGGGCGGGTTCTCCACCTCGAATGAAACGCTCAATCAAATCCAGAGGCTGATCGTCTGGTCTCAACTTACCAACTTGTTCAGCATCCCGACCGACTGCGATCAGCGCGACGAGCGCCAGGGATGGATGGGCGACGCCCAGGTAACGGGCGAAGAGGCGGTCATGAATTTCGACATGGCGGCCTTCTACACGAACTTTATCCGCGACATCCATGACGAGCAAGGTGAGGACGGCACGTTGACGGACACGGTGCCGCACCGGTTCGGCAGCCGGCCGGCGGATCCCGCTTGGGGCACGGCTTATCCGCAGCTCACCTGGTACATGTGGCAGTACTACGGTGACAAGCGCATCCTGGAAGAAAACTACGAGGGCGTGAAACGCTACGTTGAGTTCCTGCGCGGCCGCGCTTCCGGTAACATTCTGAGCTATAGCTACTATGGCGACTGGGTCTCTGTCGTCCGCACGCCGGGAGAATTCGTTTCGGCGGCCTACTATTACTATGACGTCGAGTTGCTGGCCCGCATGGCGGGGGTACTCGGACGCAACGAAGACGCCCAGGCTTACCAGCAGCTCGGCGCCCAGATTCGCGCGGCCATCAACCAGAAGTTCTACGATTCCGCCGCCGGCAACTATGCGAATGGCTCTCAGACCGCCAATGCCATGGCTCTCGGACTTGGTCTTCCGTCCGGCGAAGCTCGTGGGAAAGTAGCCGACAATCTCACCAATGACGTCCTTTACGAGCGCAATACTCATCTCACGACGGGCTTCATCGGCGTCAAATTTATCATGCCAGTGCTCACCGAGATGGGGCGCTCCGACCTGGCGTACGAGCTGGCCGAACAGACCACCTATCCGAGTTGGGGTTACATGATCAAGCAGGGCGCCACGACGCTGTGGGAGCTGTGGCAAAACAAGACCGGTCCTTCGATGAACTCGCAGGACCATGCGATGTTTGGCAGCGTGGGGGCATGGTTCTATCAGGCTCTGGCGGGCATCCGGATGGCCGCTGACAGCACCGGCTACCGGCAGATGGTCATCGAGCCGCACGTTGTCGAAGACCTCCGCAACGCCAGCGCGAGCGTCGAGACCTTGCGCGGAACCGTGGCATCGTCGTGGACGCACGACCCGGGCAAGTTAACGCTCGAAGTTACCGTTCCGGCCGGCAGCGACGCTCGAGTCGTGATCCCTCGAGAAGAGCAGATGGACACCGTCACAGTGACGGAGTCCGGTCGTGCGGTCTGGGGCGAAGGCCACTACGTGCCGGGCGATCCAGGAATCACGGCAGCCAGTCAGAATCCTCATGGGGACGTTGTGGTGGAAGTGGGCGCCGGTCGCTATACCTTTGTGCTCACCGGTGATTAGTGGGCCGCAGCCCTCGTCGGCTCACATTGACGAGCGATCACCAGTCCTGGACACTGCCGTCCTTCCGCCGGGCCGTGGGGAGGTAGGCGCGCCGGTAGGGATATTTCTTGGCTGCCTCCTCGTTGACGTCGCACCCAAGGCCAGGTGTGTCCGACACGTCCATATAGCCGTCCTTGAACTCCGGCCCGCCCGAAATCACCTCGCGTGCCACGTCCGGAAAGAAAACCATTTCCTGGATTCCGAAATTCGGAATCGAAATATCGAGATGGACGTTGGCCGCGTGAGTCGGCGGTCCGATATCACCCGGGCCGTGCCAGGCCGTCCGCACCTGGAAAAGCTCGGCCAGAGCGGCGACCTTACGCCCCGCGGTGATGCCGCCGATGTGGCCAAGGTCGCACCGGATATAATCGATCAACTGCTCCTTGATGAGGGGGACACAATCCCAGAGCGAGTTGAAAAGTTCACCCATCGCCAGCGGCGTGGTGGAGTGCTCGCGGATCAGGCGGAAGCTTTCCTTGTATTCAGGCCGCAGGCAGTCTTCGAGGAAGAACAGGAGATATGGCTCGAGATCGTGGGCCAGGCGCGCCGCTTGGATGGGATCGAGCTTCTCATGGCAGTCGTGGAGCAACTCGACCTCCTCTCCAAGTTTGGTGCGCAGGTACTCGAAGAGCCTGGGGACCGCTCGCAAGTACGGTGCGGGCTCGAAGATCTCGGTGGTTGGCAGGGAGTCCGCATCGGCGACATGACCCGCGGCGCCTTCAGGTGTCCGGCGACCCGGTATGCCATAAGTGCCCTCGAGACCGGGAATGGCCACTTGGGCACGGACGCACTTGAAGCCACGCTCCATGGCGCGCCGGGCGACGTCCCCCACTTGCTCGAAGTCGTTCCCGCTAGCGTGCGTGTAAGCCAATGCGCCAACGCGGGTGCGCCCGCCCAGCAACTGGTACACAGGCATGTTGGCCCGCTTGCCCTTGATATCCCACAAGGCGCAATCGATGCCCGCCAGGGCCGTCATCTGGACGGGCCCGCCGCGCCAGTACGGTCCGCGATACAGATATTGCCACGTGTCTTCGATCCGCTCGGGATCCCGCCCGATCAGCAGGGGAGCGATGTGCTTTTCCAGGTCTTCAGCAACCGCCAGCTCGCGGCCGTTGAGCGTGGCGTCGCCTACACCGTACAGTCCGGGCTCGCTGGTCAGGACCTTCACCAAGACATAATTCCGGTCGGGGCAGGTGACGATGACGCGGACGTCCGTGATCTTGATCGGCGGCAGTCCTCGCGAGGAGGCGGAACCTGTGGCCAATTCCACGTGGCCTGTGCTAAGGCCGTTCGCCAGGATCGCAGGTCCGGCGAGGCCCATGGCCGCGAGCGAGTTGATGAGAGAGCCAGCACCGGCAAGTCCCAGGAAGCTCCGCCGCGCAAGCCTGGTCGACCGATCGGCTGAATTTACGATTGAGTCAGGATGTGAATCAAAGGATAGTCTGCGCACACCAACCTCCGGCCGCAAAGGATCGCAGAGTAAGCTCCGCGTGGCCTTAAGGTGAGACTGTCAGGTTCTCGAACAGGTAGAGGCCGCTTTTTCCGGCCACGACGATGTCCAGGTCACCGTCGCCGTCGAGATCCACCACAGGGATTTGAAGGCCGGCGCCAGTGCGCGTGCTGTAGTCAATGATATGCCGCCGCCACTGCACCCGGCCGCGCGAATCGAAGGGCTCGTACCAGTAGAGGCCCAAGGGCTCGTTCGCCCCGGGATCGTGCTCGTGGGCGTAGAAGCGCTTGCCCGTCACGATGTCCCGCCGGCCGTCGCCGTTGAGGTCCACTAGCGTCATGGCGTGGGCTTGTGAAAAGCCGTCATCAATGAGGTGCTTCTCCCAGGTGCGTTTTCCCGTACTATCTCTCTTCTGTTCGTACCAAAAGATTCCGTACTCGTGGCCTAGGGCCGTGACCAAGTCCGGCACCCCGTCGCGGTTGATATCTTCAACGAAGATGAAGATGGTGTCGCCCATGACGAAGTCGGGGTGAAATGTCCACGCTCCCTGGCGCGGGTCCGGCGGGGCTTCAAACCAGCCTTTCGGCGTGATGATATCGGTCCGGCCGTCACCGTTAACATCTCCTGCGCCGATGCCGTGTCCCCAGCTCATGGGGCTGATTACATGCTTGATCCAAGGCTCCGCAGCGCCCGCGCCGCCGAGCTCATACCAGGAAAGAGGAAACTCGCGGTTGCCAAACTGCGGCAGAAGCTGAAGGGGCTTGCCGGTATTGAGAATGTCCACCAGAAAAGCAAATTCAACCGGCGACCCCGTCTCGATGAGGTGCTCGCGCCAGGGCCCGCCGCTCTTGCCAGGATTCTCCCACCAGCTCAGCGGCTTCGACCAATAGGAACACGAGACGATGTCGGGATAACCGTTGCCCGTCACATCGATGGCCAGGTCGCTCAGGTCCTCGAGGTAGAAGTCGCTGTACCCTAGCTCACGAAACTTGTGCTTGACGAAACGCAGGCCCCGGCCTTCCTCAGACGGCAGTTGCTCGTACCAACTTTCGCCGGCCACGATGTCCAGCCTGCCGTCGAGGTTGATGTCGGCCACGGTGACGGTCTCAGAGCAGCCGAGATCCAGGGTGTGCTTGCGGAATACAATTGCGTCGTCACCCGCGATTTCGGAGCCGAGATCGATTACGTGACCTCGATCCATTTCCGTTTTGGGGACCGCAGCCGATTTTGAGTCCGGACGCACCAGGCCGGCCTCCATCAGGAAGGCAGCGGCTGGAACACCCACGCCCATGGACTTCAGGAATTGCCGCCTGGCGCCGTTCCCGCCCTGTCGCATCATCGCCCCTACGGGAAAAGATTGTTAGTTGATTCCGAGCTGGAGGCTCAGGCCTCGGATGTACTGGAGGCCTTGAAGCGCCAGTTGATCGCCAGAGGGAGCCAGATCGCGCCAGATCGCGGCCGCGGCAGCCAGCTCGGGCTCCGGCTCCGCGAAAGACTCGATGGTGAGCCAGCCATCATAGCCGACGTCGCGCAAGGCCGAGAGAATTCCGCTCCAGTCCACATGCCCGGTGCCTGGGACCCCGCGATCATTCTCGGAGATGTGGACATGCCCCAGCTCAGCGGCGATGGCGCGCACGGAAGCAGCGGGCTTCTGCTCCTCGATATTGGCGTGAAAGGTGTCGAAATGAACCTTGACATTGGGCGCGCCCACCGCCCGGACCAGCAAAGCAGCGTCCTGCTGAGTATTGAGGAAATACGTCTCGAAGCGGTTCAAGGGCTCGATGCACAGCGTGACATCCACGGCGCGCCCCTGCTCGGCAGCCGCCTGGAGGTTGTCGACAGCCCACTTCCATTCGTCGTCCGTCCGGCCGCGACCCGTCATGACGCCGAGGCCCGCATAGATGGGGCCGCAGATCAGCCGGGCCCCGAGTTCAGCGGTCCGGTCCACGCACCGTTTCAAGACCTCCCTGCCCCGCTTGCGAACCTCAGCCTGCGCGCTCACCGGATTGGCATCGCGCGGCAGGACACTGCAGGTGGTGCGTTCAAGACCCAGATCGTCGAGTATCTTTCGTATGGCTGAAATGTCGGCCGGCTCATCAGGAGACAGAAAGAGCTCAACTCCATCAAATCCCCACTTCTTGATGCGGGAGAAGAGAGGCGCATGCTGGCTCGTCACCCGTGTGGTCCAAACCATGGTATTCACACCGTACTTCATCCCGATCCTCCACTATCGTGTCAAAAGGAGTCACCGGCGCGGCCGCTGCCGAGTGATCCTCTCTCCCGGCTTCGATCCAGACGAACCTATGACAGCTGCGTTTGCCCGGGCATGGCGACCGGAGCCACCGCCAGGTCGCCCCATTCAAGCTTGGCCGGCATGAGACTCTCCTGCGAGTTCAGCGCCTGCTCCCAAGTCACCTTTTGCCCGGTGTACGCCGCCATCCGGCCCAAGATCGCCGTGAGCGTACTCTCGGCGACCGGCTTGAGCTCATTGTACGGTTTGCCGCTCCGAATGGCCGCGATCAGGTCGGTGTGCTCCTGCACGTAAGGCAGGTTGTCTTTGCCTTCGAGGCGCCAGCTCTTTGGACCCGTGATCGTGTACTTGTTGGCCTGGCAGAAGCCCTTGCTCCCGACGAGGGCTTCCGAGACGTTGTTTTCGCATTTCGGAATCTGGCGGCAATAGCTTGCCACGTGAACGCCGTTCGGATACTCGTAGTCGATGGAAAAGTGGTCGTAGATATTGCCGTATTCAGGGCCGGTGCGCACCTGACGCCCGCCGAGTCCCACCGCGTTAAGCGGATGAGCGTTCGTCGCCCAGTTCACTACATCGAGATTGTGAACATGCTGCTCGACGATGTGGTCGCCGCAAAGCCAGGTGAAGTAATACCAGTTGCGCAGCTGCCACTCCACGTCGTTCCAGCCATCCTCCTTCGGATACACCCAGATGGGCCCCTGATTCCAGTAACAGCGCGCTTCCACAATGTCGCCGATCGCACCGTCGTGGACGCGCTTCATGGTCTCGATGTAGCCGGTCTGGTGGCGGCGCTGAGTGCCGACGCCCACGTGGAGACCCTTCTCTTGCGCGTCTTCGGCGGCTTTAAGGACCGTGCGAATGCCGGGCCCGTCCACGCCCACCGGCTTCTCAGCAAAGAAGTTCTTGCCGGCCGCCACGGTGGCTTCAACGAACCAGGGACGGAAGCCCGGCGGTGTCGCCAGGATCACGTAGTTCACCTCGTCCAACGCCAGGAGTTTCTCGAAGGCTCCCAGACCGACGAACTGCCGCCCGGCTGGAACATCGATCTTCTCTTTGAACTGCCCCAGGTAGGCGAGACTCTTATCCAGGTGATCCTGAAAGGCATCGGCCATAGCGACCAGCTTCACGCCCGGAGCGGCGCTGAAAGCGTTCTCCGCCGCCCCGGTGCCTCGGGAGCCACACCCGATAAGGCCGATCTTGATCTCATCGCTGCCGGCGGCGTGAACGGCCGGGAGACTGCCCAGTCGCGAGCCAATGGCACCCACGGCGAGGGCGGCGCTTGAAGCCTTCAGAAAGGTCCGACGAGACGAGCGCTCCGCGCCAGATTCGTTCGAGCTCTTCATGGCAAGTCACCTCTTGGATGTGATCTTCAGCATGGTTCCGGCATTCCTCACTCGTACTTCTTCACCAGTGATTTTACGCCCTTCAGCCTCTCCTCTTCTTCGAGAGGCCGGATGACCCGAAACCCGACAAAGGTCGCATCGGTATGCCACCAGATGCTCTGGGGGCGCTGCGGGTCTTCCTGGCTCCAGTCCGGATTCGAGGCCTGGCGCGCGGCGCAGCGCACGCGTTTCGGATCGTCGTCCCAGGAGCCACCGCGAACGACATTGGGATACTTCTTGGCGGTGGGCAGGAGGACAGGCTCCACCACCAGCTCGCCCGGCTTAGCGCTCTGGTAGAAATTCGGATCGTACTCGTCGAGAACCCACTCGGCCACGTTACCGAGAATATCGTACAGCCCCCAGGGGTTCGGCTTCTTCTTTCCCACCTCGCGCGCCCGGGACTCGGAATTGTCGAGGTACCAGGCGTAGCCCGTCAATTGTGTGGGATCGCTCCCAAAGAAGAAAGGAGTGGCGGAACCGGCCCGGCAGGCGTATTCCCACTCCGCCTCGGTGGGCAGCCGGTAATCCCTCCCCGTTTTTGCTGAAAGCCAGCGGGTGTATTCCATGGCGGCGTGGTGGGTCATATCGATGGCCGGATGATGCTCGCGTCCGAAGCCAAAAGTCTCGTCCGTGTAAGGCGGCGTCGGCCGCGTGACGGCATCCGCCAGCTTGTCGTTATCCGATCGCTCCAGCGCCGTCGCAGTGGATTTCGGCTTCTGTAGATCGGTGCTGAAAGCAAAAACGTCATACTCGTCCCAGGTCGTTTCGTAAACCTCCATCCAGAAGGGCTTGATGCGCACCTGATGCTGTGGTCCCTCGTCCGCCGACCGGCCGGGCTCGCCCGGAGGACTCCCCATGGTAAACGTGCCGCCGGAAATGGGCGTCATTTCGAACTTCACGCCAGTGCCCGGGATCGTCTCAGTGTAGGGTTTCATGTTCACCGAGGAGGGCTTCGCCGCCGCGCCGGTGGTGGCCTGAGAAGTAGCCGATGGTCCACTCTGGGGGGTAAAGCGGCCAGTCGCGGACACAACCAGCCAAAAGCGACGGCCGCCAGGGGCACGGTCCACAGCGCCAACCGGGACTTCATGCCACCGCCGGTCCCGCCCCAAGCGCGTACGATAGGCAGCGGGCTTTGCTAGGATGCTTAGCAAGATGGCGCAGCGGCCGGAATTCGGAAACGCAATAACGCGACGGCATTTTATCGCTCAGGTGTCCTACGCAACCCTGGCGGCTTCCTGGCAGGCTGCGCCGCAGAGGCCGCTCGCCCGCTTCGAGTTTGCCGAGCCGTACATGGGCACGATGTTCAAGATGGTAGTCTATGCCCGGGATTCGGCCGCGGCCGGCGTGGCCAGCCGCTCGGCCTTTGAGCGCGTGGCCGCGCTGGATCATATCATGAGCGACTACGCACCGGACAGTGAGCTCCGGCAGCTCTGCCGCACTGCCGGCGGCCCGCCGGTGCGAGTCAGTTCGGACCTGTTTCGCGTATTCAGCGCCGCCCAGGATCTGTCGGAGCGGTCTGGCGGAGCCTTCGACATCAGCGTTGGTCCGGTGGTCCAACTCTGGCGGCGCGCCCGACGGCGGCATGAGCTGCCGGACCCTGACCGCCTGGCCGCAGCCCTCGAACTCGTGGGCTACCGCAACATCCGTCTGAACGCCCAAGCCCGCACCGCGCAACTGCTCAAGCCTGGAATGATGCTCGACCTCGGCGGCATTGCTAAAGGCGATGCCGCCGACCAGGCTCTTCAAGTCCTGGCGAACCACCAGATCACCGTGGCTCTGGTGGCAGCCGCCGGCGATATCGCAGTCGCAGATCCACCGCCAGGGGGCGAGGGTTGGCGTATCGGCCTCGAGCCTTTCGAATCGCCGGCCAGCCCGCCTGCGGAATTTGTTACGCTTCATGGCGGCGCGATCTCAACCTCGGGCGATTCGGAGCAGCACGTTGAGATCGGCGGAATCCGTTACTCTCACATCGTCAATCCGAAAACCGGGATGGCTCTCACGGGCAGGCGAAGTATCACCGTCGTGGCGCCGCACGGTCTCATCGCCGACCCTTATGCCACCGCCCTCTGCGTGATGGGCCCGGAACGCGGCCTCGAACTGGTGGCGGGCGTTCCCGGGGCTGCGGCCTTGGTGATCGAGCAGAACGGAGACGCCCCCGTTCGCCGATACGAGTCTTGCGGATTTCCGCCTACCACGACGCTCATAGGTTCCGCCGACGCTCAGTGAAATGCCGCCCACCCTCACGCCTCCTTCCACTGTTGCTGGAGATACGGCAGCGCCCGTGCCAGAGCGGCCTCCGGATTGTCCGTCGCTTTTGACTCTACGGTCAGCCAGCCCGAAAAGCCCCATTTCTTGAGAGCGTGAAATCCCGGACGATAGTCAAAAGGCACCGAGCCGGGCTCGGTGCGGGCGGCACCGTCGGCCAGATGGACGTAGGCGGTATATTTCCCGTAACGCGATAAAGTCTCCCCGATATCCTTCTCCTCAATCTGCATGTGGTAGAAATCGCTGAGAAGCATAAATCGCGGCGCGTCCACGGCCTCGATAATCTCCGCCGCCTGGCTCTGCCGGTTGATGTAGTGCGTCTCTTTGTGGTTGCACGGCTCAATCATCAGGTTGACGCCCGTGCGTTCGACGTCCGGAATCAACTCCTTGAGTCCGGCGACCAAAAGGCGATCCTCGATCTGGCGGGGAGTCATGATCGGCGAGAGGTCTTGAAACTTATTCGGTCCAAAGGTTGGGACCTCGATGAGGCCGCTGGCCCCGAGCGCCTGGGCCACCTGAAGACGCTTGCGGTCGGTTTCCACCGCTTGCGCGCGAACTTGAGGGTCGGGGTCGAGCAGCTGAATCGAACCGACCATGGCGCTGACGGCGATTTCGACGCCGGCGAGTTGCTCCTGGAGAGCCTCCAGCGGATGATCCGACCATTCGTTGCCCAGCTCGATTCCATCGTATCCCAGGCGTTTCACAAGCAGAGCCCGCTCCCGCAGCGTGCCATCGGGAAGAGGGCTGCGAACCCCGAAGCGCACGCCCGGCTTGGCGGACTCGGCCGGGGCAGCCTGTGGAAACAGAACCGCGCCGGCAAGAACGGCTCCGCAACTCGCGAAGAACTCTCGGCGGCTGGACTCGCTGCTGCCCGGCATGTAGTTTCCTTTCCCGCCCGGCCCTCAGGCCAATAACCGTTGGACGACGTTGCCGTGAACATCCGTCAACCGGAAATTCCGGCCCTGGAACTTGTAAGTGAGCTTGGTGTGGTCGAACCCCAGCAACTGCAGCATGGTGGCGTGCAGGTCGTGGACGTGAACCTGGTCCTTGGTGACGTTGAAGCCGAGGTCGTCGCTTTCGCCCAGGGTGAGCCCGGGTTTCACGCCTCCGCCCACCAGCCACATAGTGAAGGCATTGGGATGGTGATCGCGGCCATCGTTGCCGCCCTGCACCATGGGCGTGCGGCCGAATTCCCCGCCCCAGATGACCAGAGTATCCTGAAGCATCCCGCGCTGCTTCAAGTCCTGGATCAACGCGGCGCAGGCCTGGTCCGTGTCGTGGCAGTTCTGCGTGATGTCCTCCACCAGATGATCGTGCTGGTCCCAAGCCTCGTGATAAAGCTGAACGAAGCGCACGCCGCGCTCGACCAGCCGCCGCGCCAGCAGACAATTGTTCGCGAATGAGGGCTTTCCCGGCTCGGCTCCATACATCTCCAGGGTCTGCTGGGACTCCTTCGAAAGATCCATGAGATCGGGAGCGCTGGACTGCATCCGGAACGCCATCTCGTAAGAGTTGATGCGCGTCGCGATCTCTGGATCGCCGGTGGCGTCCAAGCGCATCCTGTCGAGCCGGCCGATCGAGTCCAGCGTATCGCGCTGCAGCGCGGCGTCAACGCCAGGCGGGTTGGAGAGGTAGAGCACCGGATCCCCGCTACTCCTGAACTGAACGCCTTGATAGACGGTGGGAAGAAATCCGCTGCCCCAGCAGGAGTCTCCGCCGCTCGGGCCCTTCTTGCCGGAGCTGAAGACTACGAACGCGGGCAGGTCTTTGGACTCCGATCCCAGGCCATACGTTACCCAGGCTCCCATGCTGGGCCGGCCAAATTGCATGGTTCCCGTGTTCATCAGAAGCTGGCCTGGAGCGTGGTTGAAAGCGTCGGTGACCATGGATTTCACCACCGCGATGTCGTCCACCACCTTCGAAAGGTGCGGCAGCAACTCCGAGAGTTCGGTTCCGCTTTGCCCGTAACGGGCAAACTTGAACTTCGGCCCCAGGAGCTTGGAGTTGGGATTGATGAAGGCGGCGCGATAACCCTTCAGGAGATCAGCCGGCGGCAGGGTCCCGTCAAACTTGGCAAGCTGCGGCTTGTAATCGAACAACTCCAGGTGGCTAGGAGCTCCAGCCATGAACAGGAAAATCACTCGCTTTGCTTTGGACGCAAACTGAGGCTGTTTCGGCGCAAGCGGGTCAGACTGGGCCGTGCTCCCGGTAACAGGGAAGGCTGATTCGGACAGGAGATGGGTCAGGGCGACGGCGCCCAGTCCCACGCCGCACTGCCGCAGGAACCAACGGCGCGCCACCTCCTTGGGCTTCATGTTCCGGTACAGGTGATCCTGGCAACTCATGAGGGGCTCCTGGTCACTCCTTGGTGATCGTTTCATCGAGGTTGAGCAAGACGCGCGATAGCGCCGTCCAGCCGGCCAACTCGGCCGGAGTCATCCCAGCAGGCAGGAGGGCGGCCAAGGCCGGGTTGCCCCCGAGCATAGCCCAGGAGTCGAGTTCCCCATCAGAGAATCGGCGCGTCTCCTTGTGCAAGAACCCGAGCAACTCGGCTGTTTCCTGGGGGTCCGGCCGGCGCGCCGCGCAGCGCCGGAAGGCATAGGTCAGGCGCTGCTCATCACTCCTGCCCCCGCTGATCAAGGCTCGCTCCGCCAGGGCTCGGGCGGACTCCAGCGCCATCGATTCGTTAAGCGTGGTCAGAGCCTGCAGGGGAGTATTGGATCGCGCCCGCCGCACGCAGGAAGTATCGCCATTTGGCGAATCAAAGACCTGCAGCATGGGATAAGGCACAGACCGGTAGCGGAACGTGTAGAGTGCGCGCCGGTAGCGGTCGGAGTCCACCGATTCCTTCCAGGGCTTGGGGCCGTAACTGGCCGGAGGAAGGAAAAGGAAGCTGGGCGCGGGAGGGAAGACACTCGGCCCTCCCACCTTCGGGTTCAGCAGGCCACTGGCGGCCAGCTCGATATCGCGCACCACTTCGGCCTCCACCCGGAACCTGGGTCCCCGAGCCAAAAGCCGGTTGTACGGGTCGCGCTCGTAAAGCTGGTGAGTAACTCGAGATGATTGCTGATATGTGGCCGAAGTGACGATCAAGCGGTGCAGCTTCTTGAGGCTCCAGCCCTGATCCATGAACTCGACGGCCAGCCAATCCAGCAGCTCCGGATGAGACGGAGGTTCAGCCTGGGTTCCCAGATTCTCGCTGGTGGCGACCAGACCGATCCCGAAGTAAGCCTGCCAGACGCGATTGACGATCGACCGGGCCGTGGTGGGCGACCTGCGATCAACCAGCCACTCGGCGAAAGTCAGCCGCGTGGGCTGCCCGTTCTTCCAGGAGGCGTCGTGCGGCAGGGGATGAAGAAAGGCCGGAACCCCAGGCGTGACCAGGCTGGCCGGCTTCAGGAAATCACCTCGCGTCAAGACGTGTGTCTCGCGAGGCCGGTCGCGCTCCTGCAGCACAAGTTGCGCCGATCCTTCGGGGTAAGCCTTCCAGATCTGGGCAATCTGCTGGTTAGCGGCCTGCCATTCCGGAATCGTGGTACGCCAGTACCCGAAGACCGTCTGCACCTGCTCAGGCGTGCGCTTTTCGCGAGGAATGGACAGGACCTCACGAACATTCTGAGGCACGGGGTTGGCGGTGACGCCTGGCGTGGTGGTGATTGAGAGCCGGAAGCGCCCGAGATTGTTGGTCTGATTGTCATCGCTATTCCAGCCTCCGTGACTCTCGTCAAGATAGATGGTCAGCAGTGTGCCGCCGGGATTGGCGATTGGCACGGCCGCCAGGAAGACCGCCTCCCGGGACTGGTTCCTGCGTCCCGGCCCGGCATCGATGCCCCAGGCCGTCTCCTCTTTGCCGTCAATGGCATAATCCACCGGACCCGTCACGCGGCGCTTGCCGCTCTTGTCGTCGAAAATCGGCTCCAGCGGCATTTCCGGCTGGGCGATGTTTGCTGTTGCGCTCGCAAAGTTGACCTTCGTGACCTTATCGGGGGCGCTAACCGGAGCCGCCTCAACTTCGAACTCCGTGAGCGCACACGTTCCCTTCAGGGAGCGGCCAGGCCCGTTCAGCGGCAGGTTGGGGTCGTTCAGCAGCTCCAGCCGGAAGGCAGTGATGTTCTGAACGTCCGTCTTCAGGGTCATCTTCAGCTTGTGCTGGGACGGCGCGTAACCCTGGGCCAGGTAGGAACCATCCTCCAAACGCAGCAGCTTCTCGCCTCCGGTCGACAGATCATCAAAGGTGGGGCGCACCACCAACCATTCGGGCTGTCCCTGCTTGACCTGCGCCTCCCATTGCGCTATCCGCTGCTGCCAGCCCGGACTGCTGCGCTGCAGCCCCGCCTCGATCTCGCGTGTGCGGCGCAGGATCTCGGCCCGCTGCATCTGCTCGGCCGGCGTGTAGACCGCCACGTTGGCTTCGTAAGAGTCGTTCAGGAAGGCAAACATGCGGTAGTACTCTTCCTGAGTGAGTGGATCAAATTTGTGATTGTGACACTGGGCGCATTGGATGGTGATCCCCAGAATGCCCTTGCCAATGGCGTCCATGCGGTCAAACATGGCCTCCATCCGGAACTGCTCGGGATCGACTCCGCCCTCTTCGTTGATCATCGAATTGCGCAGGAAGCCGGTGGCCACGATCTGGTCCTGGGTGGAATGGGGAAGCAGGTCGCCGGCGATCTGTTCGATGATGAACTGATTGTAAGGCAGGTCACGGTTCAGGGCGTTCACCACCCAGTCGCGGTAGAACCAGACGCGGCGCTGCTTGTCCTTCTCATACCCATCGGAATCCGCGTAACGCGCCGCGTCCAGCCAGACTCTTCCCCAGCGTTCACCGTAGTGCGGCGAACTCAACAGGCGTTCGACCTGTTTCTCGTAAGCATCTTTGTTCCTATCAGCCACGAAGGCGTCGACTTCCTCGGGAGTCGGAGGCAAGCCGATAAGGTCTAGGCTTAGCCGACGCAGCAGGGTGACACGATCGGCGGGCGGAGAAGGCGAGAGATTCTCCCGCTCCAGGCGGCTGAGAACGAAATTGTCGATTGGATTGTGCGGCCATGACGAGTGGTTCACCTTCGGAACCGGGGGCCGCTTGGGGCTTACAAAAGCCCAGTGCTGTTTCGGCACCTCGACGGCTTTGGCAGGAGCCGAGTCGGGCCAGTTAGCACCTTCGCTGATCCAGCGGCGAATCTTTTCAACCAAGACGGGATCCAGCGGCTGACCACCCATCGGCATCCGGCTGACCCCACCGAGGCCCGCAACCCGGGCGTACAGAGGACTTTCGAGCGGCTTGCCTGGAATGATGTCCTTGCCGCTTGACCCGCCCGCCAGCGCCGATGCCTTCAGGTCAAGTCGGAAACCGCTCAGCTGATTGTTCGGTCCGTGGCAACCGTAGCAGTTCCGCTCAAAGATGGGCTGGATGTCTTTCTGAAACTCGAGGGGCGAAGCGGCGCTTTCCCCGACTGCCTTCGTCTGGGGCCACCCGAATGGCGGCGACGCGAGACTTAGAGCCACCGCCAGAACAGGCATCAGCACTCCCGCGAAAGCGCGAACAGCTGTGGTCCTGTCCTTCACCGTTAGCGTTACCATCCTTTACAATCTGCGGAGTCTATCACAGTAATGAATGCGGCTCCAAAGCGATGCTGCAGGACAGGCGCATCGGATCCCAGCTTGGGCGCGCCGTGCCACGCGGCGCCCGCCAGAGAGGCAATGAATCCGACCCGGCGACCCAGGAACCTCTCGATTCCCCCCCTGTCACGCAATTTAAGAATGTTACTTTTGGTCCATCGTCTTGCAATTTGTAAATGTTACCCGTAGCCGTCGGCGCTGTGGGAATGTGGGAATCCGGCGTTCTTGCTCTTGCCGGATTTCCAAGCGTTGAGGGAAGCGTGGGAAACTCGTCTTTGTCTTTGGAGTTTTCCACGCTTTCCTCGGCGCGTCATTTCCACAGCGCTTCGGCTTTCGCTTTTTCGCGAACTCGAATTCGATTCGGCTCGAACCGATCTTCCCCCGGCGGGCGGGGGCGCCGCCGGCGCCTCGCGGCTCAGGGCGTAAATGCACTTCAGTTTGGCCTCGATGGCGGCCGAAAGTTCAAACGGATCGCGGCGCGCACGCTGCGGCTGCAACTCCGCCAGGAGGGCCGGATCGGCATCCCCCGAGGACTCCAAGCGCTGCAGCGGCGTCTGCGGTGCTTCGTACCGCCGCCGCAGACGGGACCCGATTCGTTTCTTGCTGGCCAGCTTCACCGAAGGTAGAAACAGATTCTGGAACCGCCGCAACTCCTGGCGGTACCGATCGTTCATCGCCTCCCGCGCCTCCAAGCTGTCGTAGCGAAGGTAGCCCAGCAGACGGCGCACGTGGGTCCAGTTTTTCTGCTCGATGTGCGCGTTGTCGTCTTTTTTGTAGGGACGCCCGCCATGACGGGTAACATTTTCAAATTGCACGATGATCGGTCACGGGTAACATTTTACGTTGCGCGATACGAAGGCTTGACATGGCGGTCCCATTGAGATATACTTCACAGTTACTAATGGAGCGGTTTATGAGGGCGGCCGATGCTCGAAGGTGTCAAATCGACCTCAAGAGTCTGTGGGCCAGGCGCAGACCGTGCTTACGATGCCGGGCGGGAACGCTGCCCGGTTGCCGGCCCCTCCCCCCCGGGTCGAAACTTGCAAAAACGAACCTAAGAAGTTGTTTAGAATCAACAAAACGATGCAAAAACGAACCTAAAACGAACCTAAACGAACCTGAACTTGGGCGGCACCGAATCCCGTAAGTAATTTAGAATGAGCGCGCCCTTTTTACACAGGACAGAACGAACCTAAACGAACCTAAACGAACCTTAGGATTAACTCTTGTTAAATCAATCAGAAAGCGCGAAGATCAACCGCAGCAGGAGCCGACGAGCCACCGAACGGACAGCGGGGGTGACACGAGGGCAGCGGGGTGGCGGGACCGGATTGGGCGGACCCATCCATGGATCGTTCCCGAGCAAGCGGGAATCGGGGCTGCATGCGTTTGCTCGGCCGCTAGTTCTTGCGAGGCACCCAGATAGACCCCCATCCTTCGACAGGCGCAGGGCAGGTCTTTAGCGGGGTGACACGACATCGCCCACGAAAACGTCGGCGTCAAATCCGGCAGCTCTCGTTGACGGGCCATCCTCCAGACTCTAAAATCGGCTTGGGGTGGATTTCGCGTGGCAGCGCCCAAATCAACGCCCGAAGGTCCAGCCAAGCCGCTTCCCGCCTGGGCGCGCAGCCGGCGGGTCTTCGGCCAATTTGTCTTTGTGGTCCTGCTGTTGCTGGCCGCGGCCAGCGGCGTGCTGGCCGGGCTGATCTTTGTCTATTCCACCAACCTCCCCAAAGTCGCGGAGCTGGAGGCTTACCGGCCCGACGTGATGACGGAGCTGTATGCCAGCGACGGCACCCCGGTCGCCAGTTTCGCCCTCGAACATCGCGTCATCGTCACCTACGACCAGATTCCTCAGGTGATGCGGGACGCCGTCATCTCCATTGAGGACCGCCACTTCGAGAGCCACGTGGGGGTCGATGTAATTCGCATCGTGCGGGCCGCCATCATCGACTTGATGGAATGGCGAGCCGCGCAGGGCGCGAGCACCCTCACCCAGCAGCTCAGCCGGCGGCTTTTCCTGAGTCCTGAGAAGAACTGGAAGCGCAAAATCGACGAGGCGCTGCTCGCCATTCAGATCGAACGTCACTTCACCAAGCCGCAGATCTTCACGATGTACGCCAACCAGATGGAGCTAGGGTACGGCAACTTCGGCTTCGAAGCCGCCTCCGAATTTTTCTTCGGCAAGCCACTGAAAGACGTCACCCTCCCTGAAGCCGCCCTGCTGGCGGGATTGCCGCAGAACCCGAACATCTACTCACCCATTCGCCACCCGGAACGGTGTCTGGAGCGGCGCAACCGGGTGCTCGAGGCCATGCTCGACAACGGCAAGATCACGCGCGCCCAGTATCTGCAGGCTCGCCAGGCGCCGCTCGGCTTGAATATCCAGCATTGGAACAACAACGTGGCGCCTTATTTTGTGGAGGATGTGCGCGAAACCCTGGAGAAGAAATACGGAACCGAGGCGGTGGAGGAGAAAGGGTTGAAGGTCTACACCACCTTGGACCTCAAGATGCAGCGGCTGGCGGAGGAGGCTTTGCAGCAGGGGCTGCGCAACGACGACCGGCGCCGCGGCTGGCGGGGGCCACAGAAGAACATCCTGAAAAATCCGGTCACGGCAGCGGACGGAAGTCCGGTGACGCTGGAATCGTACCTAGACGATGACTGGCGAACTCTGCCGGAACCCGGGCGCTATGAACACGGGCTGGTGATGTCGGTGGCCTCGGAATCGGCCCTCGTCCGCTTCCGCGACTTCACCGCTCGCCTCGTGCCGGCGGACTTCTCCTGGACGAAGCAGACCGATCCGCACCAGGTCTTTCTTCCCGGCGATGTGGACCTGTTTCTGGTCAAGGCCGTCAAGGGACACAACCTCCAGGTCGCGCTCGACCAGTACCCCGACGTGCAGGGCGCCATCCTGGCGCTCGACAATCAGACGGGCGCGGTCCGGGCCCTGGTGGGAGGGTACGACTTCGAAGCCAGCAAGTTCAACCGCGCGGTTCAGGCCGAGCGTCAGGTGGGCTCGTCCTTCAAGGTCTACGTGTACACCCAGGCGTTTCTCGACGGGATGAGACCGTTCGACACCATTGTGGACAGTCCTATCAGCTTTCCCTCCTCGTCGGGCGTGTGGGCGCCTCACAACTACGACAACCGGTTCGAGGGAACCATCGATCTGATTCGTGCGCTGGCCGAATCTCGCAACGTTCCGGCTGTCCGGCTTCTGGCCCGGGTGGGCGTCGACCAAGTGATCAAGCTGTGCCGCCGCTTTGGCATTACCTCAAGGCTGACCCCGAACCTGCCACTTGCCTTGGGGGCTTCGGACCTGACCTTGATCGAGCACACCTCCGGCTTCACCACGTTTCCCGACGACGGGCTGCATATCGCGCCGCGCACGATCGATCGCGTGACCGACTACGACGGACGCGTCATCGACGAGTTTCGGCCCGAGATCTCAGACGCGATCCCGGCCCCCATCGCTCGTCTCATGGTGTCGATGTTGCGCGAGGACATCGAGTTCCCGACTGGGACGGCCGTCCGGGCCCGGCCTCTGGCCGCGAAGTATGATCTGGCCGGAAAGACCGGGACGACCAACGACTTCACGGACGCCTGGTTCATCGGCTTCTCGCCCGGGATCACCTGCGGCGTCTGGGTCGGCTTTGACGATCACCGCAGCCTGGGCGATAAGGAGGAGGGCTCGCACGTGGCGCTGCCCATCTGGATGCAATTCATGGGCGAAGCGCTGAAGGACCGGCCGGTGGAGCATTTTCCCAATTCCCCACTTCTGACCACTCCGGAAGTGGTGAACCAAATCCTGGCCAGTGGCGGCGCTCTGCCTCCGCCCGCTGACCACGGGGCGGGGACTGGAGATACGACCAAGCTCGCCTCCACGTCCGCCCCGAGTGCGCCGGCTTCCACCGAGTCGGCGAACCCAACCGCAGCCAGCGGCGCGACAGCCAAGCCAGCACCAGCGGCCCGCGATCCCCTGCAACCCTGACGCTCCATGACCTCGACGTCTGCACATCTCAGCTCAGACTTCGAAAATGGTCATAGCCTCGCGCCGCAAGCCTGACTTCTCTCCCGTCACGGCGCACGAGACGCAGCCCGCGGCCTCGCCGGACCTCTCCCACCTCGCGCAGGCCGGCACCGCCCAGCACTGAAGGAACCTGGGGGCCTTTGCCTCTGGGTACGGTGAAGAGGAGTTCGTAATCCTCGCCGCCCAGCAGTGCGCACTCGACCGGATCGAGGCTGGGGCCGAGTCGCGGTCCGGAACTCGCCCTGGCCCGGGCTGGCGGTTGCGGCACAGGCAATCGGTCCTCCCAAACAAGGGCACCACAGTCACTTGAGTCGCAGAGACGGCCCAGGTCGCGCGCGAAGCCGTCACTCACATCAATGGCGGCCGAGGCCAAGCCATGCTTGACGAGGTCGATGCCGGCTTGACAGCGGGGCTCAGGGTAAAGGTGCGCTGCGAGCGCCGCCGCCTCGCTGCTTCGGGGTTGCCGACCTGCGGGTGCGCACACGGGGATCGCCCGTGCCCTGGACTTGAGCAGGTCCAGGCCGAGCGCCGAGAGCCCCAGGCGCCCGGTGACATAGATGCGGTCGCCTGGCCGGGCGCCGGCGCGGGTCAGCGCCTGCCCGTGTTTGACTTCACCGGCAGCGATCATATCGACCACGATCGGCCCGTCCGCAGCGACAGCCGTGTCGCCACCGATCAACTTGACTTCGACGCGCTTCGCCAGCGCACCCATGCCGTCGTAAAAGGCCGCGATCCACCGACGTGGGGTGTGTCGTGGGATGGCAAGCGAGAGCAAGGCGAATTTCGGCCGGGCGCCCATGGCGGCCAGATCACTCAGGGAGCGGGCGAGGGCGCGATGCCCGATGGAAGCCGGCGGATGAAGCCCAACTTGAAAGTGGACGCCTTCAAGGGAGAGATCGGTGGTGAGAACCAAATCGATGCCGGGTCTGGTGCTGACCACGGCGGCGTCATCGCCGATGCCAAGTTCGAGACCCGGAGCCCTATCCGGCCAGCGGCGGCACAGCCAGCGGACAAACTCACGCTCGCCCCGAAAGGGCACCCCGGCTCCGACTCGTGCACTCCTTGCGGGCTCGCCGATCATGCTTGCGACCGCCGGCGACCTTCAAGACTTCGCCCTGATCTTACACCTTGCGGAAGAGCAGAGCTTTCTTGACCTCGCCGATCGCCTTGGTCACGTTGATCCCGCGCGGGCACGCCTCCACGCAATTAAAGATCGTGCGGCAGCGCCAGACGCCGTCCAGGGAGTTGAGGACTTGCAAGCGCTCTTCGCGACCCTCGTCCCGGCTGTCGAAGATGAACCGGGCGGCGTTGACGATGGCCGCCGGTCCCAGGTAGTCCGGGTTCGCCCAGAACGACGGGCAGGAAGTGGTGCAGGCCGCGCACAGGATGCACTTCGTGACGTCGTCGAATCGCTCCCGATCTTCCGGCGTCTGGAGACGCTCCTTGTGCGGCGTGGGTGAGTGGGTGATGAAATACGGCTTGGCTTGCCGGTACTTGGCAAAGAACCCTTCGAGGTCCACCAGCAGGTCTTTGATCACCGGCAGCCCGCGCAGCGGTTCGACCGTGACGGACTCGCCGAGATTCTTCAGCAGAACCTGGCAGGCGAGAGCGTTGGCGCCGTTCACGACCATGGCGTCGGACCCGCAAACGCCGTGATTGCAGGAGCGCCGGTAGGTCAGGGTGCCGTCCTGGTACCACTTGACGTGGTTCAGGGCGTCCAGCAAACGGTCCGTCGGCTCGGCATCAACCGTGTACTCGCCCCACCACGGCTGGCGGTCCTTCTCAGGATTGAAGCGCCGGATTTTTAAGTGAACCTGCATAACAAGGCCGAGTTTCGAGTTTCAGTATTTTCTCTCCATGGGCTGAAACTTGGTGATCGTCACCGGCTTGTACCGCAGTTCGATTCCGCTCGCGGCCTGATAGGCCAGAGTGTGCTTCAGCCACTGGACATCGTCGCGCTTGGGAAAGTCTTCCCGGGCGTGGCCGCCGCGGCTCTCCTCGCGCGCCAGCGCTCCTTCCACCAGCGTCTCCGCCAGATCGATCATGCCGCCAAGCTCGATCACCTCCAGCAGCTCCGTGTTGTAACGGTGGCCCCGGTCTTCGATCTTGACCCTGGCGTAGCGCTCGCGGAGTTCGCCGACCTTTGCGCGGGCCGCCCTTAAGCCGGAGTCTTCGCGGAACACTCCGGCCTTCTCCATCATCTCATCCTGGAGCTCGTCGCGGATGCTGGCCGCGCGCTCCTGGCCGCCACCGTTGACCAGACCGGCCACCAGCGCCCGGGCGCGTTCCTGAGGATTCGGCGGAAGCGGCACCCAGTCATTCTCACTAATAAATTGGGCCGCGTGACGGCCGCCCCGCCGCCCAAAGACCAGAATATCCACCAGCGAATTCGTGCCCAGCCGGTTGGCCCCGTGCACCGAGACGCAAGCGCACTCGCCGGCGGCGTAAAAGCCCTGCAACGGGGTGTTCTTCTCGTCGATCACCACCCGCGCGTCCAGATCGGTGGGAATGCCACCCATAGCATAGTGTGCCGTGGGCTGGATAGGAATCAGATCGGTGGCCGGTTCGAGGCCCATGTAGGTGCGGACGAAGTCGGTGATGTCCGGCAGCTTCTGGTCGAGCACCTCGCGCCCCAGGTGGGTCAGATCGAGGTGGACGTAATTCTTGCCGTTGATTCCCCGCCCGGCCTGCACCTCGCGGTAGATGGCCCGCGACACCACGTCGCGCGACGCCAGATCCTTCAAGGTGGCAGCGTAGCGCTCCATGAAACGCTCGTTCTTGCTGTTGCGCAGCATGCCGCCCTCGCCGCGCGCAGCCTCGCTCAGCAGGATGCCCAGCTTGTAGATGCCGGTGGGATGAAACTGGAAGAACTCCATGTCCTCGAGCGGAATGCCACGCCGCAGCGCCACGGCCATGCCATCGCCCGTGAGCGCCAGGGCATTGGAGGTCACCCGAAACATCCGGCCGCAGCCGCCCGTGGCAAACAGGACGGCCTTGGCGTGAAAAGTATGAATTTCGCCCGTGGCCAGGCACAGCGCCACCACCCCCGCCACCCGGTCGCCTTCCACCAGCAGGTCGAGCAGGTGAAACTCGTTATAGAAGTGGACGTCGTTCTTGATGCACTGCTGATAGAGCGTCTGCAGGATCATGTGGCCGGTGCGGTCGGCGGCGTAGCAGGAGCGCTGCACCGGCGCCTTGCCGAACTCGCGGGCATGCCCGCCGAAGCGCCGCTGCGCGATCTTGCCTTCCGGTGTCCGGTTGAACGGAAGGCCCCAGTGCTCCAGGTCGTACACCGTCTCGATGGCCTCGCGGCAGAGGATCTCCACCGCGTCCTGGTCAGCGAGGTAGTCGCTGCCCTTGACGGTGTCGAACATGTGCCATTCCCAGTGATCCTCTTCGAGATTCCCCAACGCCGCGCCGATTCCCCCCTGGGCCGCGCCGGTGTGGGAGCGGATGGGATAGAGCTTGCTGATCACGGCCACTTCGCCGTGCGGCGAGAGATGGAGCGCCGCCATCAGGCCCGCGCCCCCGCCGCCGACGATCACCGCGTCATACTTTTGGTACATGGAGAAAGCTCGAATTTCGAAGGCTCGATTCCCTAGCTGGTGACCGGATGAAACGTCAGGATTACCAGCGACCCGAACGCCAGCATGATGAAGCCGACCACGTAGAGAGCGGCCAGCGAGGCCACTCGCACACCTCCCCCATGCACGTAGTCCAGGACCATCGTGCGCGCCCCGTTCAACCCGTGCAGCAGCGCCAGCCAGAGCATCACCAGATCGTAGGTGCGCCAGAAGGGCGTGCCGTAGCGGCTGGCCACGAACTGGTAGTTGATCACCTCAATATTGTTGATCACGTGCATGATCGCGAGGTGGACCAGGGCCATGAAGAGCAGCCCCACGCCGGAGACGCGCATGAAGATCCAGGCGTAAAGCTCGAAACCGCTCTCGGGCCTCGGCCGGGCTGCCGCGCTCATCGCTGTCCTTCCTTCTTCATGACCGCTACCGCACCATCCAGCGCAACATGTAAATCGCGCCCGGAATGTAGATCGCCGCAAACAGCGCGGCCACGCCGTACAACAGCTTCTTGTGAATGGCGGTGGCCTCCGGCCAGAAATCGATGATGCAGATGCGCACCCCATTCAGGGCGTGAAAGAGCACCGCGCCCGCCAGCAGCACCTCGCCCACCTTGAAGGCCGGATGGCGGAAGAGTGCCATGGCTTTGTCATAGGCCGCCGGCCCCCAACCGATCAGGCTGGTGTCGATGATATGGGTGAAAAGGAACAAGAGCACGCCGAGCCCTGTCAGGCGATGGAGCAGCCAGCTCCACTGGCCCGCCCGGCCCCGATAGGTGAGATACTGCTGCGGCTTGACACGCATCGGATTCCTGTTCGATCGAGAACTCGACCCTCGTCAGAGGCGCCGTCAAAGGCTTAAGTGGAATTGTAACCGAAAGCGCGGCGCGTGGCCAGAGTCGAAGAGCCCTTTGTCGCGACGCTCTGTGAGCGCCGGCCTCAACACCAAGGACACGGTCTTGGGATCGCTGCGGTAGAGGGGGAGGGATCAATGCGGCGTCGGCACGGTGAAATCCACGCCGCGCTCGTCGTTCAGTTTCTTGGTCGCCTTCAGATCGAGATCCGCCAGCGCGATCTTGCGAGTCCTGTCATCTTCGAAAACCCAGAGGGTCTGCCCTACCACCGCGTAATTCTGCGCCTCGAGTTGCCGTCCGTCGCGATAGGCGAAGACCGTGCGGACGGGTTTCTCATCGGCTGGCGCTGGCGCCGGCGCTGCGGCCCGCGGAGCCTCGTAGCCGCCGGAGGCTTGTTCGGCCCGCAGATGCTCGACCTCGTTGGTCAGCGCGCCCACCTGCTCCGCCAAGGCCTGATCGGACCCAGGACCGGGGGCGTAGCCGGGAGCGGCCTCTGCAGGCTCGCTGGACTGATCCGACTGGTAGTCGCTGGGAAAGCCGACGTAGGAAAAGGGCCCCAGAAACGCCGCCGGATAGTACGGGTAATAGTAGGGATTGTAGAGCGAGTTGTAGTAAGGGTTGAAGTAGCTGGACGGATTCCGGAAGCTCTGCCAGCCGCCGTTATGCCAACCGCCGTTGTGCCAGCCGCCGTAAGGTCCGGTGCGCCCGAAGCCATTCCCCCAGATCCCGGTGCTGACCGGCCCTGTATGCGCTGGACCTCCGGTTCGTATCCCCGAAGGCGCCGGCGCAGCCGGATGGCTGGGCGCGAGACCGCGGCTCACGCCTCTGCCGATGGGTCCAGGAACGGCGCCAAAGGCGTGACCTCCACGCATCTGCGCTCCCAGCAATGAAGGGAAAGCCGCCACTCCCAACAAGGCCGCAACCGCAAACATGCGCCTCATGACTGCACTATACCACATCAAGGGCTCGATGGCGGTTATTTCGCGACCCTCTTGCCTGCCGCCTCTCGTCTCTTGCCCATTGCCTCTTGGCCATTGCCCATTGCCTCTTGCCTTCTTCTTACTCCCCATACTCCAGCTCCCGCACCCGGGCTCGCGCACCCGGGCCCGCAGGTCGGCAATGTCAGTCAGATCGTTCAGAAGCTTCCGGTAGTTCCGCACGAAATCCTCGGGTGGCGCCGGGGTCTCAAAGTCCTCCGGATACCCCTCCAACCCCAGATCCTGCCGCAGCGCCTGCCGCGCCTCCCGGTCGAACCAAGTCTCCGCCGGCCGCAAGCGCTCGAACTCGTCCTTCAGCGTCCAGCGCTGTCCCGCCTTCGATTCCGGACCCTCGAGCCGCTCCGGATAACGCGCCGCCAGCAGCCGCCGCAACGCCTCGCTCGCCTGCGCCAGCCGGCCCTCGCCCGCGAAGGCCGCCTCGGCGTCGGTCATCTCCAGCCCGAGCGCCAGTTGGACGGGCGCGGGCTTCAGAGCTAGGCTAGCCTCATAGCGCTCTACTTCCCGGCGGGCCTCGCGCTCCCCGTGGTGCGTCATGACCCATAGCCGCCGCGCCACCCGGGTGAGTTCGGCGTCGAAGGGCGGGATTCCCGCCGCCGTCTGTCCGGAAGCCCCAGGCCCGCTTGGTCATTCCCCCGGAAGCGGGAATCCAGTCTTGGCAATCGGAGCTGGACCCCCGCTTTCGCGGGGGTGACAACGCAGGAGAGACAGGGACGCGCACCTCGAACCCGGCGCCGGGTACTCCTCCACTCCCTCCACTCGGGTTCAGCCCGAAGGCCTCCGCCACCAACCGCTTCAGCTCCCCGTAGCCTAGCGGCCTGGTGGTCACGGCCGCACCTTCTCCCGGACTAGCGCCCTGGTCCCCGGCGTCATCTTATTGAAAATAGATAGCTTACACGCGAAAACCCGTCATCTAATTGATGGGAAACTTCTTAAGCCAAAAACGGACCGGAGCTCACGCACTCCGACTTGAGGCAAGAGCGTGCTCCCCGGGGTGTTAATGAAAGTAAAAGGTTTAAGCGGGCTGTCTCCGGATATCTCCGAAACTAAAGGGGCAATCTGCCGCGCTTACCGCTGGGAAGTCTCGACCTTATAAATCGCGACCCATTGACCTCGGCGTTCCCAGCGCGCCAAGGGCGTAAGCTGGAACCTTGCCACCAGATCGGCCTCGGACGCCCGCGGTTCGTAGTCGAAGTATCGAGCCTCGAGGCGCCGGAGCCAGGCGAATCGCGCCAGCCAGTTTCCCGGAGGTTCCCACTTGCGGGAGTAGAGATAGAGCAGGTCGAAGGACCCTGGCCGCACAGATTCAAAGTCAGGCGTCTCGAAGCCATCGATCGGCACTACCGGAATCGGATGGGCGACGTACCCGAGGTCCGGCGTGGTGAGCTCGTTGGAGGCCGGCCAGGCAGTGAGAATGCGGAGTGGCTTTCCGGCTTGGGCGCGCTCGCCCTGAGAGAGAAAGTCCGCCGCCGCCTGGTGCAGCCTGACGAAATCCGCGTAGGCGAGATTATCTTCGAAAGGAAAAGGGTAGGGCGGCCGCGTGAACCAGCCGGCCACCAGACATGCGGCCGCCAGGAAGCACCCGGCCCTCGCCACCCGCGCCGGCAGCCGCCCGATGTAGAGGAGGGCGAGCACGATCAACGGCGGAAACAAGGGCAGTGTGTAACGAGGAAGGATGGCGCCGCCCACCACGCTCAGCATCAGCAGATAGGCGGCCGTGAGCAGCAGCGCCAAGGTAACAAATCGGTGTTCTACGATGGTCCGGATCTGAGCTCGCGGTCGATGCCGGCTCCACCAGAATCCTCCGAGCGCCAAGGCGGTGATGAACCCGCTGAAGCCGGCGATGAACACCTCGTAGAGGCGGCGGATGAAACACAGTACGATGCGGACGGGGCTGAGCGTGGAGTACAGGTTGTACTGAAGGTAGGAGGGGTTGCCCGTCCAGAAGCCCGTGTGGTGATGATAATAGAATGCCCAGGCCGTCAGCGGCGCGCATGGCGAGGCGAGCCAAAGCCAGACGGCCGGCGTCGTCTTGCTACCGGTTTGGCGAGCATCGAGCCAGCGGTAGATCCAAGCCACTGGCACGACGATGATCGCAGTCTCTTTGCTTAGGACGGCTAGCGAGGCGCAGGCGCCAAACAGCACGCAGCGCTCGCGCAACAGTAATAGAGCGGCGAGGGACGTGAAGAGCGCTACCGCCAGATCGAGATGAGCCATCGAACTCTGGGCGAAGAACAGGGGAGCGAGGGCCAGCAGGAGTGCGCTCCAAACCATCTGCTCCGTCGCTCGCGGGCCCTTCCCGAACACCAGCCGAGCGAGAGCCGCCCCGGCGAGCAGAGCGGCGGCGGCCACCAGGATCATGGCGGCCCGCGTCACCAGCGGAGAGAATCCGAACGCGCGCCAGGCGAGGCCCAGGTAGATCGTCACCAGCGGCGTATGACCGGTCGGCAGAGTGCTCGTGGGAATCAAGAGCCCGCGACGCAGGAAGTCCAGGGCGGCGGGGACGTAGTATCCGGCCTCGTCCCAATAATAGGGCAGCCTGAGGAACGGGGCATGCAGGATCAGCAGGGCCACCCAAACGCCGAGCAGCGTCGCGGCGGAGACGAGGGACCGGCGCATGAGCTGGGGGCCACGGCTCATGAGCTGCGCAGCTTCAGCATGGCAGGCACGGCGATCGAGCGCGCGCCGTTACGGCCGACCGCACGCACGGCGAAGAAATGATTATCTGTAGAGACGCCCGCCAGCACCGCTTCGCCGCCTTGGGTAACGAAGTCATAGACCGACCAGCGCGGAGTCGTGGTCTCGCGCCAGAGAATCTCAAAGCCGGCCCGATCCGGATCATTCGGAGCCTGCCAGCGGAGCAGGGCGCTGGGAGTGACGGCGCCGGAGAGGAAGACGTCGGTGGGCGGGGCGGGCGCGAGCGCCAGCTGCCGCAGAACCTCGGCGTTGTCGCGGACCACGCTGGCGAGGAAGGGAAAGTTCAGGTACTGCGGCAGGTCGCCGTACTGAACGCCGCTTTCCATGCGTGGAGTCTGATGCTCGTGGTGGTAGTCCTCAAGCGGCTCGGTGAAACGAACGGCAGGCAGCCCGGCCTCGACGAACGGCATATGATCGCCGCCACGTCCCATACGATCGACGCGAAATACGAGGCGGATGGCCCCGGGCGAGTCGATCTCTTCGACCGACCGTGCCAGCTCGCGCGAAGGAGGGTCCGCGCCCTCGGGACATCCGGCTGAAAAGACGCGTACCCGGTGTGGCCCGCCGGGCGCGAAGTCGGCTCCGACAATATCGTTGTCGAGCATGCCGCCGATCGTGAAGCCGCTCTGGCGCAAGTCATCGAGGAGGCGCTTGCCTCCGAGCAATCCCTGCTCTTCGCCGGAGACGGCCGCAAAGACCAACGTGGCCCGATATCCGTTCGCCGGCCGGCGGCTGGCCAACAAGCGGGCGCACTCGATCGACACGGCCGTGCCGGAGGCGTCGTCGTCCGCGCCCGGCGCGGCGCTCGTCGAATCCATGATGTTCGAGGGCGTGGAGTCGTAGTGGCCGGAAACGACGAAAGCAGTCTTGGCCAGCGACGGATCGATTCCAGGCAGGATCGCCAATACGTTCTCGAGCGGCGCCGGCTGGTTGCGGGTGCGAGCCGCGGTAGCCTCGAAGCGGTCGACCTTCACTTCGAGCTTGCCGCCGGTCATTTTGGAAATGACCTGCAGCCGCGCCAGGATACGGTCCCGGCCGCAACCGATTCCGCGCTCGGGATCGGTCCAGGAGGAGAGCGAATGGCGGGTTCCGCAGGCGACCAGCTCATCGTCGAGCGCGCGCAACTCCGTCTGGTCGACGTCCGCAAGCCTAATGGCGCCCGCCGGCGGAGGGATCGGCTTTGGGGAAGGCTTGCCGGTTGCCGGCTCGGCGGGGTCCTGAAGGGCCAGGAGCGGCAGGTGCAGACAGCGTGCTTCCCAGGCGAGAGTTACCGCCAATCCGAGAACCCAGATTCTGGCGCCGCTGCGCACCATGATTCCTCCGTCGCAACCCAACAGCGATTTCAGAGCCTCGGCGCGCGCGCGCGGAGCGGCTCCGCGAAGCCCATCGACAATCCGGCAGTCAGTATAAACCAGACGGGAGGGATGTGACGCTCGGCACGCCTGCTTCGGCTGCGTCTTCACGCGGAAGACACAGTAGGCCGGAGACGGGCACTTTCGCAAGTGATGCTCACCGAGGCCGAGTCCAGTCCGGACGCGAAGGCTTCCACCTGCAGGCTGCCCGGCTGCGTCGGGGCTTGCACGATCGCCATGGCGAACCCGTTGAATGCGCTCCGAGTGCTGCCGTGGTCGGGCTCGTGACTGCTGGGATCGCCATTGCCCACACCGATCAACCGGCCGTTGCCTGTGATGCGGAAGCTGATCGCGTTGCCGGCCGTGGGCACCACCCGGCCCTGTTGATCCTGCACTTCGACGGTGATCAAGGAGACGTCCTCGCCGTCGGCCGCGATGTGTGTCCGGTCCGCATGCAACGCCAGGCGGGCCGGAGCACCCGTGGTGGTGCGTATGCTGGTCAGGATCTGGCGGCCGTCTTTGAATCCGCGGGCTTCGAGCGTGCCCGGCGCGTATTTCACCTTCCACTCCGCGTGCGAGAATCGCGGCACCTCCCGAGAGCCGAGACTCCTGCCATTCAGGAACAACTCCACGCGGTCCAGGTTCGAGTGCACCCACACGTCGATTTCTTCGCCCTCGCGGCCACTCCAGTTCCAGTGTGGAAACAGGTGCAGCACCAGCTCGCTGGTCCACCAGGCCTGGTAGTAAAAGAAGTTGTCTTTGGGAAACCCGCAGGTATCCATGATGCCGAAGTGGGAGTTAATGCACGGCCACTCGTAGGGAGTCGGTTCGCCGCGATAGTCGAAACCGGTCCAGGCGAAACCGCCCGCTACCCAAGGCCGTTCGGCGTAAATCTTCCACCAGGTCTCAGCGGTCGCTGCCCAGAGCGGATAGTTCACGTCGTAGGCGCTCACGTAGCCGCGCTGATAGTCGTTCTGGTAGATGCCTCGCGTGGACACGGTGCTGCCGGTTTCGGTCCCAACCGCTGGCTGGCCGGGGAACTTTTGGTGAAAGCCATCGATGGCGCGGTCGTGGTAGTTGAAGCCCTGCACGTCGACGACGGCCGAGATGCCATGGCCCCAGCCGTTATCCATTGCGGCCGTCACCGGCCGCGACGAATCGAGTTCGCGCGCCAGGCGCTTCATGCTGGAGAGGATCAGCGCCCCGGTGCTGGTGCCTTGTTCCGGCTCCTCGTTAGCGATCGACCAGATCACCACCGACGGATGGTTGCGGTCGCGCCGGATCAGCCGCTCCAACTGGCTCAAACCCTCGGGCGCCGAGGACATCATTCGCGTCTCATCCATCACCAGCATGCCCAGCTGGTCGCAGGCGTTCAGCAGTTCGGGGGTGGGCGGGTTGTGCGACGTGCGGTAGGCGTTGGCGCCCATGGCCTTGAGGCGCTCGATGCGGTAGGACTGGATACGGTCGGGCAGGGCTGCGCCCACGCCAGCGTGGTCCTGGTGATTGCAGGTTCCCTGGATCTTCACTGGGCGGCCGTTGAGAAAGAAGCCCCTGTCTGCGTCAAAGCGAATGCTGCGGATGCCAAAGGTGGTGTCGTACTGATCGACGACCGCGCCGTCGGATTCGATGGCGGTCTCAAGATGATAGAGATGGGGCTGCTCGATCGACCAAAGCAACGGACTTCCCACCGCGACTTCCTGCTCGAAGGCACGAGTGGACCCTGCCTTGACCGATTCGGTGACCGAGGTCGCGCTACCCACTACCTTGCCGTCAGGGTCGCGGATCTGGGAGATCACGCGGCAGGCTGCAGCCCCGCCGTCGTTTCGAACTTCGGTGCTGATCGAGATTCTGGAGGTCGCGCCCCGCGCCTCTGGTTCCGAGCGCACGTAAGTGCCCCATTGGGGCACGTGCAGCGGGGCGGTCTTCACCAGCCACACGTGGCGGTAGATTCCCGCGCCCTCGTAAAACCATCCCTCGCCAAGCGTGGCGTCCACCCTTACGACCAGAACGTTCTTTTCCCCGTAGCGGACAAAGTCCGTGAGATCGAAGTGAAAAGGCGCATAGCCGCTGAAATTCTTGCCCAGGTAGAAGCCGTTGAACAGCACCGTACAATCACGAAAGATGCCGTCGAACTCCACCGCGATGCGCCTCCCCTGATCGGCGGCCGGAATTTCGAACTCGCGCCGGTACCAGCCGATGCTGCTCTCGGGAAAGTCGCGGCCCAGGGGCTTGTAGCCCCGCGAAGCAAGGTGGGGTTGGTTCACGAAGGGCAGATCCACAGCCCAATCGTGCGGCAGATTGACTTGGGTCCAGCCGGTGGGGTCAAAGATGACCTTCGGTGGCCCGCCGAATTCGTTCTCGACGCTGGCTACCAGCGCGGCGGGCGGCCCCGAATGGCCGGGTGTGACCAACAGAGGAGGCACGCCGGAGGCTCCAGGCGCCTGATTGAACTCGGGCTCCTGAAGCTTCCCGGGCGTGACCAGCCGGCCCGACTTGGAGAAGACGCCGTCCTCGGCCACGCCGAATCCGAAGTCCTTTGCCGGCTCGCAGGCGTCGCCGAGCTTGAACAGCCAGCCGAAGTCGAGCAGCAGTCTCTCGCGGGCCGATCCTGAGGCGGCTTGCGGCTGCGGTGTCGGAGGCGTACCCTGCGATTCCGCGGGCGCGAACGAACCAGGCCTGATGCCGGAGGCGGCCGCTGGCGCCACCACCGACGCCAATCCGGTGCGGATGAAATCGCGACGATTACATCTTCTCATGGCGAGAGTAGTATACTTTGGAGCGCTTACCCGGGATAGCGTCCAAAACATCCTCTCCCAGCGCAACTCGGTCAGCTCCGGAGCATCCGAGGCCGTCCGGATTGCAGGGTCCGAGTCCCGCTCTGCGCTCGATCGGTATAAAATAAGTCGAGTCTCGACCTCGAAACGCGGCCGCTGGCCTTGCAGCGCAGGCGAGGCGACGAAGAGCATCGTGGCGGCAAGCAGCGGCCCGGCGAGGCTCAATCGCGAGTGCCGGGTCTTGAGCGGATCAAAGCGAAAGTGGCGGAATTGGCAGACGCGCCAGACTTAGGATCTGGTCCCGCAAGGGGTGGGGGTTCGAGTCCCCCCTTTCGCACCAGCCTTTGTGTCCGCTCATAGATAGTGGCGCGGAATGCTCACAGATCGCGGCGTAACTGTGAAAATGTTCAGAGATCGTGGCGCAGACAGAAAGCAGGTACACTTCAGGTGGGCAAAGCCACACAGAAAGACGGCCCTTTCGGACCTCCATTTACATCATAAGGGATTGCTCATCAATGTCCGTGAAACCGACGAAAGCAAAGTACAGCTCCGAATAAGGAAGGAAAAAGGCCACGCTGCGCAACTTCCCAGCCTCGCCCAGCGCGTCCCGCATTCGGCGCGTTGCGTCCTCGTGCTCAAACCAAATTCCCCCAATATCGACGCCCACCAGCTTGACCTTGTAAGTCTTCGGAAGAGAATCTCCATCCTCTAAGGGATGCTTCGGAGAGATCGCAATGAATTCGCCGATACGCTCATCAAACTTAACCATGTTCCGGGGACCCCCTTCATCCGCCCTGCGTTACGTTTGGCCGCAGCGTAGTGCTGGTGGCAGAAAGCTGCGTCTGGCCGTTCTGGACCGCGGTCGAGATCGCGGTCGCCAGTTGCGGTGCGATCACTTCCATTGTGTCGGGAGAAATCACGCCATCGATGTAAAGATTAACCTGAGTGCCGCCGTACCCTGCCGCTCCGCCTGGGCCGCGCGGCGACACGTTGCCGGTGCCCGGCCCCGGCACGCCTTGCCCGGGCCGCGTCCCCCCGGCCGCGCCGCCCTTACCTGTCAGCGCGCCTCCTGCTGCCGCCGCGCCGGCGCCGAGCGCCAACCAGGCCGCGCCTGCGGCTGCATACGCTGCCGCTGCCGGAGGATCCGCCCAGTTGTCGAGGGCCAGGGCGAAGTCGGTAAGAGCTTTCTTTTCGGCGTAGGAAGTGAGCCAGCTGAAGAAGTCTTTCAAAAGCTGCTGGTAGACGGCCTGCATGCCGGCTGCCAGCGTCTTATGCGCTTCCAGCTCCTGGAAAAGGGTCTCGACGACGGTCTGCGAAATATCGACCATCTGCTGCTTTACCTGGATCGAGCGCTGGTAGGCCTGAATCTCCTGCTGGGCTGCTGCCGGCACCTTCAAGAGCGTGGCCACAAACTGGTTCATTTCCGCCGTTGCGATCGGTAGCTGGGCAATCGTCTTGTCTAAGCCGGGCAGCATGCCGCCTGTGTCGCCTTTAATGAGCCCAACCTCGAAGAATACCCGCAGATTGTCGTTAAGTTGTTGAGCGGCAACGGCCAAATCCAGCATCTTGGTGTCGACATTCGGCAAGACGGTGCTCAGTTCCATCATCGCCTTACTCAATCGCTTTGTCGCGCGAGCTGCCCCGCCTTTTCCAGTCAAGCCCTCGCCGACCGCATCCGCCATCTGTCCTGAGGCAGATACCATTGCCTCGATCTGCTTCATGTTCTCAGCGACTGCATCGCCGAATGTCTTATGAGACGCAGCTGCCAGCCGCGCCGCCGGGTCGATCTTCTCGAAACCGGACCACAGCTTCTCCAATCCGTGAAGCACACCCTCCTCGGCGAAAGTTACCGGATTGATCCGCAGGAGCAGCGAAGCGAACCCTTCGCCAGCGGCCTCGGCGGCCGGCTTTATACTCATCAGTGCAGCAACCAGTTTCAGCAAGCTCGGAAGAAGTTTCTCCCCTATCACCAGCCCGAGGCCTGAAAGCTCGGCGTTCAGTGTCTTCATCCCAACTTGGAATTCCTTGGCCTGGCGGGCGGAATCTTCGTTAAAGTAGATCCCAAACTTCTTGGCCTGCTCGATCGCCGGGCCATAGCCCTGCTCCGCCAGCAGTTTCAAGGTCTCGACATTCGTCATCCAGGAGCGTCCAAAGAGCGCGCTCAGCGCCAGGTTGCGCTCTCCGACATTGTTGAGGGCGAAGATATGCTGCAGCACGATCTGCAGCTGCTCGCCCATCGGCTTCAAGCCGAGGGCGGCGAGGTTCTGAGCGCCGCCCATCACCTGAGCGAGCACCCTGGAGGTGATAGCAGAGGGCTCGATGATGGCGGCTTGTAGATTGCGGCCTGCGCGCGCCAGGCCCATGCTGAGGTTGTCGAAGCTCTCGCCCGTCTCTTTGGAGAGCGCCGCCAGGCCGGAGAGTTTTTCCGCCGAGATCCCGGTGGTCTCGCTCGCCTCGTACATCTTGGCGCCGGCCTCGGCCGCCTTGTTGGCGAGCTCCAGCATCCCACCGCCAAGACCCACGACTGCCCCGAGCGCGATCCCTGTCGGCCCGGTGATGGCGTCCATCGCGCCTGACCAGAGGTTTGAGATTTCAGTGGACTCGGCGACGGTAGAGGCTTTCAGCTTGGCGAGGCCAGCTTCGGCCTCAGAAGGGTCGGCGTTGATCTTAAACAAAAGTTCGAGGAGATTCTCAGCCATAGCAGTGTTTCAAACAAAGACAAAAAGTGGGGAGAACTGCATACCCTGGAAATCGCAAACCAGGGCAAGGAGCAGGTGCTGGAACGTCACCCGGCAGTCCTCCCCTTTGATTGGCGTTGACGGGAGGGAGGAAGGCTTCCCGGAAACGCCAAAACCTAAAGCCTAGAAGCGACCACCTCTGTTTCGCGCTCCACCACAATCGCGATCTTGGCTTGGGACAGAGGAAGCGCGGCCTGAGCCTTGGTCAGCCGGACGCGGTCCTCACACTCGAAGGCTCCGGCGCTTGCCAATGTTTCTTGAACCTCAAGTGTTTCAGAAACCACAACGTAGACCTGGCCCTCGCCTTCGCCTGTGAACCATGCCGCCCACTCGCGGGTCAACCGCTCCATGTCAGAAGGCAGAAGCCTGAGTAGCGTGTCGAAACGCTCTTCATCCAAGCAGTCGGCGTCACGCTCAAGGTCAAGGTCAATCTCCGGGGCGGCGGCGCGCATCGCTGCACTCAGCTCCTGGCGACGCTCAAGAAGCGGTCGCAATTTCCCGGCGAGTGCGACGATTTCCAGCTCGATCTCGAATCGTTTTCCCCCGAGCTGGCAGAATGCGGCTTGGCCTTTGATCCGCTTTGCCCTCTTAGACCCGGCAGGCGTGAGTGCCGCGAGCTCGCGCTCCATAGCGGCACGCCGCTTCCTCAGCTCCTCAAGGACCTTCTTTTGACCTTGCAGGAAGGCGTTGGCCTGGCTGATTCTCTCCGGGTGAACGTAGTGGCCGTGAGATATGCTTTCGGCCATCTGTGCGATTTCCTTGCCGGTCTCAGTCACCCTCCGGTCGGCTTGCCCGATTTGATCGCTACAGGTTTTAAGCTGCCTTTCGAGCATCCAGCCGGCGCGGTGACTCGCCTGGCTTCGGGGACTGAAGCTGCCATTCGCTTTCAGTCGCTCAAATGGATTCATCTCTTTCGCCGCCATTATTTCAGCCTCTGAGTACCTGCTGATGCGCAGAGCGATACCTAGACTTAAGGCTTGGGTTCAAAGCCAGAACCCGGCTCATAGCCTTCCCGAAGTCAAGTCCTGTCTCGGCCATCAGTCGAACTGTCGCGCGCTTTACCTCAGCGTCGACGCTAGCGCCTGGGGCATCCCGGACGACCTCAGACATCCTTGCGAGGCCCTCCGCATAGCGTGAGACGCTATCCGTCACCGTCTTGTAGTCAAGGAACCCAACAGGGACGCCATCCGAGTCCAGCACTGCCCAGCCCCCGGCTTCGAGTTTCTGCAAACCGAGTTTCCTTAATCCGCTCGTCGTTACTGTCGCCATTCGCTTATGTACCTCCCTTCTTGGTCCACGGCCACGACAGGCGCAAGAGCCTTTCAGCTTGGATTTTCACCGTCCGCTTGCGCAGGTAAAGCTCAACAGCCTGTCGGCTATAGCGAATCGTGTGGTGCTTGGGCTTCCCCAACAGGATGAAGTCTGGTCCGCCGCTCCCCCTTAATCGCCAACTCGCAAGGGTCGACCTGGTCACACGACAGAGCTCCGCAACCTCTCTTGGAGTCAGGAGCCGATCTTGCGAATCTTTGGACAAAGCGACCGCCCCTAGTCCTTCCGTTTCTCTGGCTCTGGCTTCCCAAGTCCTTTTCGAACAGCCTTCTTCATGGCATCCCTAATCTTCGCCTCGCCATATAGGATTCCGGCTGTCAGGCGCCGAGGCAGAACTGTCGGATGGCGGTCTGCCGGCATCTGGTCACGAATCAATCGAAGATTTCTAACGATCTCGGTTTCGGTAACGACCTTGTAAAAAAAATCCGAAAACCGCTGGTCGTTCATGGTTCTCTTGGCTTCAATGATGCGCTCTGCCTGGGTTTTGGAGAACTCAATGCCCTCTAGGCGAGAAAGCTCTATCAAACGTCTTAAGGCGAGATCGCCAACCGCTGGCGCCACCTTCATGCTTTCCAGGTAGGCTCTCACGGCTGGATAAGCCGAAAGTTTCTTGCTTTCGATCTTCTCCAGGAAGAACTCGGCAAAGGATGGCAGGTTCTTCGCTTTCGCAAGGTCTGCGAGTGCAGCGTAATTCTCCCTGGACGGTTCGCGGGCTCCCCCTTCCCAATTGGCAACCGCACCTCTCTTCAGTCCCAGCTCAGCCGCAAGCTGGGCCTGGGTGAGATTGCCAAGGTGCCTCCTAAAGGCCGCAATTTGGACGCTGAAGTCTCGTGTATTCATGCCCACCCTTCACGGTGGATACCTAGAATAAGCTTTGTTATAGCTTAAGTCAAGGGGGTCGACGAAAATATTTCCGACTCCCCTTGACATAGTGTACCCAGCCGATGTATCGTTTGCGTGACGCCGATGGACGCCCTTAAGCCAGCCAGCACTCCTGACAATCTCTGGCTCACCGTGACGCAGGTCATGGAATTTGAACAGATATCACGCCGAGAGGTGTACAGCCGCTTGAAGCCCGGCGACCCGCGTTTCCTCGTATCGAAGCCGCGCGACGACGGCAAGCCTGGAGTGCTGATCTGCGCCAGATCAATGACGATGCGAGCCCAGGAACACTGGCGGAAGGATTTACTGCGGAAGGCCGGAGAGCCGCCGGAGGCGCCGAAAGGACTCTTCCCTGCCACAGATGTGGACCGCCAGATTGAAGCTCTCGCGATTCCACGCTCCGAGCGTGACCTGGTGATCCGCCGATATCGCATTGTGGACCTCTGCCTCAACCACAACTGGAAAGCCGAGGGATTTAGTTCAAAGCGGGCCTTTGTAGGTGTCCTTGCCGAGCGCAATAAAACCTCCGTTCGCTCGATTCAGCGCTGGGTGTTGACCTGGAGGCAATCAGGGAGCCTGCTGGACCTCGTCAACGACCGGCCCGGACCTCCGCCCGGCAGTGGCACAATCCTTGACGACGACATGCGAGCTCACATCGTCGACTGCTGGACTCTGAGGAAGCTGAAGCCAGGGCAGTGCTACCGCTCGCTCGTACGTTACCTTGAAGGCAAGCAAAACTCACCGGGCTGCAAGGTCGATTACCACTATCCGATTCCGAGCCGCGCTACAGTCGAGCGCTTCATCCGCTCGCTGAGCCCTCTCGATCACGCTGCCCGCCAGGGCGCCGATGAGCTGAAGGCCGCCAGCGGCCACATTGACCGCACCTACCGCGACATCCGCTCGCTAGATCGCGTCGATGTGGACGAGTGGATCACGGATGTTCTCGCTTACGATCCCCGAAAGGCTGGCAGAGTTGGCCGATATTATCTGCTGACTTTCCTTGATGAACGCTCTCGCTACCCGTTGGTTTGGTCGCTTGTCGAACGTCCAAACGAGAGCGACGAAATAGACCTGCTTTGCCGGTTGATCCGGGAATTCGGAGTGCCAGGCCTCATCAACTCGGATCGTGGCCGGTTTCGCGGCAAGACCTTCGGAGGCCGGTTTATCAGCCAGGACCGCGAGGAGATGTATCGAGAGCGCGACGGAGTCCTGGATCGTCTGGAGATTCGGCGTAACCTTCCCCGCGAACATAACCCGCGTGGCAGCCGCTTGGAGCGTTTTCACCTGGAGCTAGCAAACTGGGCGCGCACAATACCCGGTTGGTGTGGGAGCGACACGAAGCAGCGCCGAATGACGGATGCGGATGCAAGGCAGAGCCAGCATAGAGACTGGGTTCGCACCGGCCAAGGTGAACCTCCGCTGCTTTCCCGTGATCAACTGCTGGAACGCCTCAATCGGTTCATGGCGGAATTCCGCCAGCGCCCATCCGAGGGAAACGACATGGATGGGTTCGCGCCAGAAGCTGTATTTCATCAAAACACGCCTGCAACCGGCTTCCGTCGCATCCCTGATGAAGAGCTGGCGCTGAAAACCGCAGAGCACTTTGAAGTCCTGATCCGTCAGGGCGGAATCATTCAACTCCGCGACGGGAAGCGGTACTTCGATCCGCAACTACTGCTGATCCAGGGCGAGCGCAGGGAAGCCGCGCGGCTGCGCCACGATCACACATGGATTGTCGTGCTGCCCTCGGCAAAGGGCGAGGAAAATATCGTCGCCAAGCGCTGCGTACGCGTGGGCATGACCGATCCCGATCAACTCGGCCAGTCGATAGCTCTGCAGAGTCGGCTGCGCAAGCTGGCCGGCGCGATGGTTGCTCCCATGGAATACGAGCCTGGATCTCACGGCGAGGCCCCGAACGCGGCGCAGGTGATTCACCCGTCCGAATTCATCGCGGCACAAACAGGGCACCGGTTGACGTTCGCCAACGAGGCGGCGGCGGAGATTCTGGCGGCGATGGAGCGGGAAGAGGAAGCGCCACCGCCCACGCCAGAGCGCGAGATTTCAAGCTCTGAACGGATGATGGAGCACAATCGTTACCTGCGGCAGGTTAAACCGATGGACTTCGCAGACCTGGAGGACTGATGTACGACATCGTGCGCCGGGCTCTAAATGGCTGCCCTGAGCTGATTGCCGAGCTTCATCGGCGCGGCCTTTTCCTGCCCGATGAGGCGGCGGAGTTGCTTGAGGCGATTCCTGAGAGCAAGCAGCAGCAATCCTCGCAGCCACTGGGGAGCGTTCAATTTGCCACATTGCTCGCTAACGGAGATGCCCAGCTCGCGGGCTGCGCCGTGCTTCGCGGCATCTTAACGCCGAAAGAGCTGAAATGGTTATACCGCTTGCTTGAGCTCAAAGCTTCGAACGGAAGGCGGGAGGAATTGACTCGCACCGTGGAGCGAGCCCTCGAAGGAAGGGAGGAGAAGAATGGGCGCATCCGCCATGCTGGAATCCCCCGCGCCAAGCGTGCTCGTTAATTCCGTTGTGAAGAATCTCTCGGTTCTGGCGACGCGCGCTTGGGAAAAGCGGTGGATCGTCACCTTTACCGCGCCAACTGGCGTGGGGAAGAGCATCGCTGTGGATCACGCGGAGCGCATTCTTCCCTTCGATAAGCTGGTGCTCCGCTGTAAGACGATCACCACCCGGTACACCATCCTCCACGCCATGGCTCCGGGAGAGAGGTGGAAAACTCACGGTCGAAACTGGATGCGAGCTTCAGACCTCTACAGCCGCATCGTCGAACGGATTGTAGAACGCCCTTATCTGCTGATTGTGGACGAAGCGGACCGGCTGCGCACAGACTGTTTCGAAATGCTGCGCGACTTCTGGGATGATGCCCACTTGCCCATTTTATTAGTCGGAAACGAAGTCCTGACGGAGAAATTGAACCGTCAGCACGAGCGCCTGTTTCGCCGTATTCGCATCCGTTTCGATCAGCGCCCGTTGCGCGAGGCCGAGCTCCGCGCCGTGCTCGAATCCATGGGCCAGGACGTGGCAGATCAGGAGTTCTCTCTACTCTGGAAGCTGGTGGGCGGATCGCCTGGCTTCGCGGAGGCTCTGCTTGAGAACGCCAATGAAATCGCGGATTCGCGCGGCGTGAAGCGAGGAATTGAGGCTCTGGAAGGTGCGGTACGTTACTTCCCGACGCTTCGAAAGGCTATTTAGAGTTTCTGTCCTTGACAGAAAGAATGGGACCGTACGGTGCATAATCACCGGCCGGCCCCTAACCCACACAGGAGGCAATTCTCCCATGAAGGATAGATCGAAAGTCGCACATATCAACGTTTCTTCGCAAGTTCCAGGTGGCTCTGCAAAGGAGCAGGATGTTTTAAGCCTGCTCACAAAAGAGGCACCACCGGTGTCCCTCGCTAGAGCGATCAATTTAGCTTATGAGGACATTGCCTGTTCTACAGATGTTCTGTTCGAGGCGGCAGAGGGTGGCTCGCGTGCTGCTAGGCTGGCGCTTTTGGAGCTGGCCAACTTTGCAGTCCAAAAAGCTTTGCTTCAAACCTCAGTGCACACCGTGGATCTCCCGGCAATCTCGGATTCCACGCAGAGTGCACACCGCTAACAAGCGCTGTTTCAACGATATAACTTACTTTTGGCGTCCTCGTGTGAGCCAGTGCACGCCTCTGTGCACACCATCTTCTCTCAAGTCCTTTGCTTTCAGTGCGGCATCCCGTCCAGGAGTGTGCACTTTACTCAAGCCGCGCCACGATCCCTGAACACTCCATCAATCCGCACTTCTTTAAACTCAGAGACTTACAACCTCTTCCACCCTGTTCCAACGCCAAGAACTTTAAGCCGTCATAGCCTTCTTTCGACGGATCGGCGCCCACGACCGGCCACTTGTGGATTGGAATGCTGACCTGCGGTTGCTCCGGGTGGTGAGCGGAGTGTCCGGGTACGGCGGCGCCTGGGGCGGGCTGAAGAGACAGCAGAACTATGGGGGTGGCAGGCTGTCTACGAGAATCGCGTGCGCTGCCAGAGGATACGCCCACAGACGATGAGGAATATCAGCATGGCCAGCACCAGAGCCAGCACCCAGGCTGCATTGGTGCGGATGGGGGGAACCTTCGCCATCCAGCCTAGCCAGAGAAAGATCCCGGTGGCGGCGGCCACAATCAAGCCATCCCACCAGTGGCGACGGGGCGCGTCGCGGGCCACGACGTCCTCTCCACGCTGGGAAGCTCTCGCGTCTTCATGATTCAAGCCGTAACGCTCACATTCGCGCGCGATGGCCTCATGGGTGGAAGCTTGCTCGTCCTTGGGCGCCGCCGCAACACTGATCGCCACCGCGCCGAGAATCATGATGATCGAGCCTGCCACCACCAGCCACGACGTGGCGCCGCCGCGCCCGGCGAACTCGCCAAACGCCAAAGCGCCCCAGGCCAGGCCCCATAGTTGGTTGGTATTCGACAGCGGAATGCCCCGGCCGATGCCAATATACTTGGCGGCGTAGTTCTGAAAGAGGTCTCCGACAACCCAGCAGAATCCGCCCAGGAAGAGCCAGAAGAGCACGGGCTTGGCCTGACTGAGACCGTTGAGGACCTGTTCCACACCACCGTCGAAGGCCAGCGCCAGGCTGCACATCGTAATCATCTCGCCCACCGTAAACACCGTGACGAACGAGATCGGATTCATGCCGCTCAGGTAAGCCTTGCGGTAGGGAATGTACATCGTCCCGAACATCAGACCGGCGCCGACGGCGGCTCCAATTCCCACGGCCGCGCGGTGCGGAGAGGAGGAGGCCTCATGCGATGACGCGTACCCGAGCAGAACCGCGCCCAGCAGGATGGCGCTCGCGCCGCCCACCACCTTGGCCCAATTGGCACGGCCCGCGCCCCGCAGCTCACGGAAGAAGAACCAGCCCCAGAAAACGCCCACCAGGCTGTTCACATTCCACAAGGGGAACGCGATGGAAAGCCCGACCTCACGAACTCCAAAGATCGTCAGCGTGTTTCCCACCGCCCAGAGGGAGCCTGCCAGGACCGCCCAGATCACCAGGTGTGATTTCTCCCGCAGATCGGCGAAGACGTAACCTGTCCCCTTGAGGAGCGTCGGCACCGTCCATCGAGCCACGAAGACCCCGGCCACCATGGCCAGCGAGATCATGAAAGGAGAGAGTCCGGTGGTGACGAGTTTGGTGGGCGCCTCGGCGCCTGCCAGCCAGGTTGCTGCGGCTAAACCGCAGATCACTCCCAGACCGTGCAAGGACCTGGCCGCATTTGCTGACCGAACTTCGATGGATGCGCTCAATCCTGTGGTGGCCAACGATCGGATCGCTCTGGAACCAGAAAGCCTAACCAGCAAGCCGTCAACTTCCTACGGGGACGAAGAGCGTGTGCTGCCTTCGTGCAGAGGCCGAACACCTACACCTGTTCGGGCACGACGAAAGGAGGACGATACCCTCGGTCTCCATCCCGCAGCAACTGATTGGCCTCGTCGTCGCCGATCACCTGCTCAGATCCGGGATCGAAGTGGAGGGCCCGGCCCAGGCGATAGGACGCGTTCGCCAGATGGACCAGCGAGGCGGAGATGTGTCCCTCCTCGATGGGCGCATTCAGATCCTCGGCCTTGCGGCTGCGCACGCAATCGATGAAGTTCGCAAAGTGATCGCCCGCGGCGTGGCCCTGCGGGCCTGGCTTCTGATCGCGCCCCAGCCAGGTCTTGTAACTGCAAGCGTCCTCGTCGCCGGTGGCGAGGTAACCCTTCGATCCGTAAAAGATGTTGCCGATCACGTTGGAGTCGTGTTCGCCTGCCGCCACCAGGCCGGCCTCGCCGATCCCGGCCTCGCGATTCGTCATCCAGTGCCGCACCTCGAATTCCAGCAGGCGGCGCTTGCCGCCCGGCAGATCGAATTCGAAGGCGCAGTTGAGGGTGTTGGGCGTCTGCTGATCGTCGTCAAACATGAAATGGCCGCCCACCGCCGAAATCCGATTGGGAAACTTCAGCCCCAAGCCCCAGCGGGCCACGTCGACCTGGTGCACGCCCTGGTTCCCGAGGTCGCCGTTGCCCGTGTCCCAGATCCAGTGCCAGTTGTAATGAAACCGGTTCTTGGTGAACGGCTTCAGCGGCGCCGGGCCGGTCCATAGGTCGTAGTGCACTCCGGGAGGGACCGCGCTCGGCGGCGCGTGCCCGATCGTATCCCGCCACTTGAAGCAGAGACCTCTTGCCAGGTAGACCTCGCCGATGCCTCCGCTTTGAACCTGCTGGATCGCCTCCTTAACCGCCGGCGCGGATCGAATCTGCGTGCCGTGTTGCACCATGCGCCCGTACTTCTGCGCCGCGCGCACCAGTTGACGGCCTTCCCACAGGTTGTGCGAGCAAGGCTTCTCCACGTAAACGTCTTTGCCGGCCTGGCAGGCCCAGATCGCCATCAGGGAATGCCAGTGGTTGGGTACGGCGATGGAGATGGCGTCGATCGACTTGTCTTCGAGCAGCTTGCGGACGTCGACGAAGGTTTGTGCGCCGGCGACACGCTTCGCCTCGGCGTTCAACACGTTCTCGTCGACATCACAGAGGGCTGCGACTTCCACGTTCGGCACGCGCGAAAATCCGGCCAGGTGATCCTTGCCGCGCCCGTGGAGACCGCACACCGCCACCCGCACCCGGTCGTTGGCCCCAAAGACCCGCTCGGGACGGGAAATGAACGTTACACTGCCGAGCGCGGCCAGTCCCGCGCCGGTAGCGGTCTTGAGGAAATCGCGGCGGCTCGGATCGGATTCTGCAGACATCGTTCCCTCCCTGAACGCATGACACCGCTTACGGGCGGCTGCTCTCTGCGTATCGACGGTAGGCTTCCGCCACGCCGGCCTGCAGGTAATCGCCATGATGGATGAGGACGCGATAGCGCAGCACCAGGGAACCGCCGGCGGGGATGGTGTAACTGCCATCGTTGTGCTTGTCGTGGGTGAAGAACTTCAGGCCAAAGGGATTGGCCGCCAACAGGCCGTAGCCGCGGGCATGCCAGGTGGTGGGATGGCGAAGATTGTTTGGATTGTCGAACACGGCCACGCCCAGTTCTTCGCCGGCGACCTCGCCGTAGTAATCCACCCAGTCGGCCCGCTTACCCCAGATGCCCGCCTCCCCGGTAGCGCCTTCGGAATTCACCATGTGACCGGGCGGCGAATCGAGAGCTTTCACCAGCCGGATGGCGAAGGTTCCGTCCTTCTCGTCTCCCATGATGACGTCGCTGTGGCTGGCCAGGATCGTGAACTCGCAGTCGATTATGCGCGAGCGCTCGTCGCCGCGAAAGGTGAAGGCCTGCGTCTCCTGGGCGATCGCCTGGTCCTTGGAGTTCTCGAGGTCAAATTCGGCCCGCAACAATCCGGACTCCGGACCGCCCTGAGCTTCGTCGAGCTTGCGAAAAACGGTGCGGCCGAAGGCCGAGAGCAGGACGTGCCCGCTCCAATTGGGAAAGGCAGCCTCGTTCCAGAAGTCCAGCCCGCTGATCTTGCCGTGGCCGAAAAACATGGCGCGCTGGTGCGGCTCGTCGTGGTCCTCGCCCGGGACGTTCTCCATGGGAAAACTGCGGGTCACGATCGTGCCCTGCGCGCTCCGCAAGGGAAACAGATACGGTTTGGCGACCGCAGGATCGAAATAATAGGTCGTGAACGGCCGTCCCCCGACCAGCACCGCCACCTGCTTGCCGGCCGGTTGCACCTCCACGGGCAGCATCTTCGCATCGCCGGCGTACGCCGGAACCGGGTTTCGGACGAAACCCCACAAGCCCGCGCATCCCAGCAACAGGCAAGTCAAACCCGGTTTGATGAGACGTTCTCTCATGGCCCAACCCCATTCAGGCGACGGGCCATTGTAGTGCAAACCCAAGCGGAACGCACTACCTCGGGTCGCTACCGTTCACCGTGTAGTCGCGATGACCGATGGTAAGGATTCGTTTGCCGTAAAGGCGGATGCGGACAAAGGTTTCGTCCCTGGCCGGAAGCCAGAATTCGCCGATCTTCTGATACTGCCGCACAAAATCCGCCTGCGTGATCCAGAAGGAAAGAGCCTTAGCGGGGCGACCGGCCATTCTCACGATTCCGTAATCTTCGCTGTCGATCCATAGCCTGCCCTCGAAGAGGTACTTGTCCCTACGTTTCGGCGTGATCCTGACGACCAGGCAGTGGTAAGGGCCCACGTCCTGCTCCCCGATCGGTGTGAGGTCGTAGTTTTCGGGTTGGACGGCGCTGGCTCGGTGCGCTCGCCCCGATGAGGTTTCGCTCTCGCTCTCCATCAGGCGCTTTAGCACCAGGTCGCGAACCACCGCCGAGCCATTCGCCGATTCGACGACGAAGTTCTTTCGACCCGGGGCACTATAGGTCACCCGGACAACTTCCTCGGCGTAGACCTTGCCCTTGTCGTTGGTCACCGAATAGTCCCTCAGCGCTGAGTAGCCACGCAGATGAGCGTCGCGAACCTGATTGTGCTCGAGCAGCTTGGAAAACAGATCATCGCCGGTCATGCTCCGGAAGGAGGGTCCGAGCGGGGAAGGTTCGTCGGAAACGGCCACTCCAGCCGTCGGCCCGGGCCCGGCTGAACTGGGAGGGTCTTGCGCCGGGACCACGACTCGCGGCCATGCTGCCAAGGCCATCAGACAGAAGGCTAGAGCTCTTCGCGTCAGGCGCATAAAGGGCAGGATCTGCGGGGCTCCCGCGGGGCCCAAAGCCTCGTCCTTACGTTCCGCGTCCAAAGTATACATCGGGCCACTTTCGCCTTTTGTGGTCTTCGCTCGGCAAAGTGGGTTGGGTAGGCTAACGTGTCCGAGGCACGATGACGTCTGCGCCGTCCCGCTGTCAGACGGCACGCCCCGTGCGAGTAGGCGTCGGTGGTGGCGTTCGAACCCACCCCATTAGCCGCAAGTTAGGGGAGTGTGGACGCGGCGTGGTCTGTATCAACCTGGCCTGAAAAGCGCGGTGAGTCCTATCGGTGGAGCTGCACGCCGGGTTAGCATGTAGCCTACCTGGAAAAGCTACGTCCACAAGACAGGAGTGCGTAAGGATAGCTTGACAGGCTCGCCTTCCCGTGCTACACGTGAAGGCAGGTAGCCGTTATGCGAGCTTTACAACATCGGCGACGAAGCGATTCTGGCGCGCTGCGGGCCGCCCTCAGAGGGTGGTCAACCGACGGTCCCGAGGCGGCCGGCGAAGATTAAATTTTACGAACGAAGCCGTCAACTTGTTGAAAACAAAGACGAATGATTTTTTCACGAAGCCCGATCCCGTCAACTAGCTGAAAACAGGCTGCTTAACAAGCCTATCCCGTCAACTTATTGAAAAATAACAAAGTTATTGACCTAGTCGATCGTCTTCCCAGCCGATTTCCATGGGGCGATGATCGAACGCAACCGGAACGTGCCGCGATGGCCGCGATGTTCTTGCCGGAAACGAACCGGACTTCTATAGAATATACGGCGCTGTTTACTTCTGGGTTTACGCAGGCCACGCGCAGGATACGGACTGGCGAGCCTGCTGCGAAGGAGCTTCGATCATGCGCAGAAATACTCTTGTTTCAGGAACAGTGTTCTTGATGGCCGCATTGCTGTTGGGGATCTGGACGAGTCCAGGCGCCGGACAGAAATACACGGAACATGATCGGACCCATCCGCTGCCGGCTGTGATTACGCCCGCGACCTGCAGCACGCAGGATCAGGTCGGCGCGCCGCCGTCGGACGCCATCGCGCTGTTCAACGGCAAAGATCTCTCGAACTGGGAGAGCGTGGAAGGTGGCGGTCCGGCACAGTGGAAGGTGGGCGACGGTTATTTTGAGACCGTGCCCAAGACGGGCGACATCCGCACCAAGCAGGCGTTCGGCGACATGCAGCTTCACGTGGAATGGGCCACGCCGAATCCGCCGCACGGCGAGGATCAGGACCGCGGCAACAGCGGCGTGTTTCTGATGGGCCTCTATGAAATCCAGGTGCTCGATTCCTATCAGAGCGTCACCTACGCCGACGGACAAGCCGCGGCGGTTTACGGCCAGTATCCTCCCCTGGTGAACGCCTGCCGGCCTCCGGGCCAGTGGCAGACCTACGACATCATCTTCCACGGGCCGCGTTTCAGCGACGAAGGCACCTTGCTCCGCCGCGCCCGCGTCACCGTGATTCAGAACGGCGTGCTGGTGCAGGATAACGTGGCGATCATGGGTCCGACGGGTCACCACGTGAGGCCGCAATACACGCCCACGCCCGACAAGGAGCCGTTGCGGCTGCAGGATCACAATCACCCGGTGCGCTATCGCAATCTCTGGGTTCGTGAGATTCCGGAGGGCGCGATGTAGCGGGGCGCAGCCGAGATCTAAGCGAGGGGAGGCGTCAAGTGCGGTAGGCCGTGTTGATGCGCACGTACTCGGCCGTGAAGTCGCAGGTCCAGACTGTGGCGCGTCCGCGCCCACTCTTCAGGTCGACGACGATCGGCACGTATTGCGCTTTCATCTTCTGGTGTGCGGCGCTTTCGTCAAATGGAAATGCCTGGCCGCGCCGGCAGACCGTGACCCCGCCAATGCGGATCTCGGCGCGTGCGGTCTCCAGGCGAATACCGCGGGCGAGCGGCGCCCGCCCGGCAGCCGCCAGGATGCGGCCCCAGTTGGGATCGGCGCCGGCAATCGCGGTCTTCACGAGAGGCGAGCCCGCAACGGTGTGTGCGACCCGTCCGGCCACTTCGTCCGAGGGCGCGCCCCGCACCTCAATCTCCGCCACACGGCTGGCGCCTTCCCCGTCAGCGACAATCGCCAGAGCCAAGTCCTTGCACACTCTTTCCAAAGCCGCCAGGAAGCGATCGTAGTCGCGACCTGCGGTCCGGATCGCCGGCGCGCCGGCCGCGCCGTTGGCCAGTAGGATCAGGGTATCGTTGGTGGAGGTGTCGCCATCCACTGTGACCGAGTTGAAGGTGCGGGCTGTCACCTCCGCCAGCGCACGCTGAGCGAGCGCGGGGTTGATCGCAGCGTCGGTCACCACAAAGGCCAACATGGTGGCCATCTGGGGATGAATCATGCCAGACCCCTTGGCGCAGCCGGCCACGCGGACCGGTTTCGTCCCGATGCGGCAGCTGGCTGCCGACCACTTCGGACGAGTGTCGGTGGTCATGATGGCCCGGGCTGCTCCGTGGTAAGCCTCAGCGGAGCCGGTCTGATCGGTCACGAGGCGGGGGATGGCGTGCAGAATCTTCCCTACGTCCAACCGCACTCCGATTACTCCCGTGGAGCAGACCAGCACCTCTTCTGGCTGGCAGCCGAGCGCGCGAGCCACTCCCCTCGTGGCGGCGCGAGAGGCGGCGAGTCCGGCGGCGCCGGTGGCGCAGTTGGCATTTCCGGAGTTGGCGATGATCGCCCGGACCCTTCCGCCCGAGGCGCGCAGATACTCGCGCGAGACCAGCACCGGCGCGGCCTGCACGCGGTTGGTGGTGAACACCGCCGCTGCCACCGCGTCGGTGTCGCTGGAGATGAGGGCAACGTCGGAGCGCCTGCTCTTCTTGAGGCCGCAGGCGGCCGAAGCGAATCGGAAGCCCAGCGGCAGATGCTGGGGCAAGATAGGGTCAGGCTCGGCGAAGGGGTTGGTCATGGACGGCTCTCCCATTGTTCCAGGCGCTGGCGCCACTCGGCGATGGCCGCCCGCACATTCCCGGCCGAGGTTCCTCCGGCGGCTGCGCGGGCCTCGATCGCCGATTGCAAGGTAATCGCTGCGCTGAGGCCTTCATCGAAGAGCGGCGAAAAGGCCCGCAGCCTTTCCAACGGGAGCGCGGTCCACGGAATTCCCAGCCGCTCGGCTTCGCGCACGATCTTGCCGACAACCTCGTGGGCCTGGCGGAAAGGCAGGCCGCGCCGCACCAGATAGTCCGCCGCCTCGGTGGCGAGCAATCCCGGGTCCGAGGCGGCCTGCCGGAGCCGCGCCTCATTCACCTGCTGGGTGGAGACCGCGCTTCCGGCCACGCGCACGGCCGCCAGCGTCTGGTCGTGGGCAGCAAACAGCGGCTCCTTGTCCTCCTGCAGGTCGCGCTGGTAGCCGGTGGGCAAACCCTTCAGCGTGGTCAGCAAGCCAAAGAGCGCCGAGCTGGCGCGCGCCGTCTTGCCGCGAATCAATTCCCAGGCGTCGGGGTTCTTCTTCTGCGGCATGATGCTGCTGCCGGTAGCGTGCTCGTCGCCGGGAGCCACAAACCCGAACTCCGCCGAGGCGAAAAGCGCAAAGTCCTCCGCCAGCCGCGAAAGATGCGTCGCCAGCACGGCCAAGGCATAAAGGTAATCCAGGGCGAAATCGCGGGAGCTTACCGCGTCCAGACTGTTGGCGGTGATGCCCGCGAATCCGAGCTCGCGGGCCACGGCGGCGCGGTCGATCGGAAAGGAGGTTCCCGCAAGTGCCGCCGATCCGAGCGGGCAAAGATCGGCCGCGTGCCCGGCGGCTTCAAGACGCTGCCCGTCGCGAAAGAGACCTTCCACGTGCGCCAGCAGGAAATGCGCGTAAAGGATTGGCTGGGCGTGCTGAAGGTGTGTCATGCCGGGCATCGGAACGCCTAGGTGGCGTTCGGCGTGGTCCACCAGCGCGGCCATCAGGCGAGCCGTGGCCTGGCGCATGTCGGTCGCGGCGTCCTTCACGAACAAGCGGAAGTCGGTGGCGATCAGGTCATTGCGGCTGCGGCCGGTGTGAATCTTCCAGCCCGTAGGGCCCGCCAGCTCCACCAGGGCGGTCTCGACGAAATGATGGACGTCCTCAGCCTTGGACCCCTCAACCCAGGCCGGGTCGGACTGCGCCCTGCTCGCAATGCCATCGAGCGCGTCCAGCAAATTTGCCAGTTCGTCGACGCTGAGTAGATCCGCTGCCTGCAGCCCTTTGGCCCAGGCGCTGTTCACCCGCAATTCGTAAGGCAGAAGACGGCGGTCGAAGGGAAATGAACGCTGGAACTCGTAAAACGCCTCGTCGGGCGGCCGCTCAAACCGCCCGCCCCACAACTTCGCCCCGGACGCGCTCATTACAGGCCATCCGCTTTGGCGTCCGATCCCTGAGGCGCGGTCACCGGCAAGGCGAAGAGGTTGATAAACCCTTCCGCGTCCTTGGGGTTGTAACGAGCCATGTTGAAGCTGGCCAGATCGGCGCGATAGAGCGAATGCGGCGAGCAGCGCCGGGTCACGGTCACGTTGCCCTTGTAAAGGCGAAGTCCCACGTTGCCCGTCACCCGCCGCTGGGCGACGTTGAAGAAAGCGTCCAGCGATTCGCGCAGCGTCGTGAACCAGAGGCCGTAATAGACCAGCTCGGCATACCGCTGGGAAAGCGCCTGCTGAAAGTGCGCCGTTTCGCGGTCCACACAGAGCGCCTCGAGCTCGCGGCGCGCGATCACCAGTAGCGTGCCGCCCGGCGTTTCGTAAGCGCCGCGCGATTTGATGCCCACCAGGCGGTTTTCCACGATGTCGATCCGGCCCACGCCGTGCGCGGCCGCCAGCGCGTTCAGCAGGTCGATCAGTTCAACCGGACCGATGGCCTGGCCGTCGATCGAAACCGGAAGACCGGCTTCGAATCCGATCTCAACCTCGGCCCCCGTCTCGGGCGCATCCTCCGGCGAAGTGACCCATTGCCACATGGCGGCCTCGGGCGCGTTGGCAGGACTTTCCAAGCGCCCGCCCTCGTGGCTGAGGTGCCACAGATTGCGATCCCGGCTGTAGATGTTGGCTTTGGTCTGCTCGACCGGCACGCCGTGCTCGCGCGCGTAGGCGATCGCGTCTTCGCGGGACTGGATCGACCACTCGCGCCAGGGAGCGATGATCTTGAGCCCTGGGCCCACAGCCTTGTAAGTGAGCTCGAAGCGCACCTGGTCGTTGCCCTTGCCGGTGCAGCCGTGCGCCACCGCGTCGGCGCCGAGCTTCAGGGCGACCTCCACCTGGCGCTTGGCGATCACCGGCCGGGCCATCGAGGTGCCGAGCAGATACCGGTGTTCATACACGGCTCCCGCGCGCAGCGTCGGCCAGATGTAGCCGGTGACGAACTCTTCCCGCAAGTCCTCGATAGATGCGGCCGTGGCGCCCGTCGCCAGAGCTTTGCGGCGGGCCGCTTCCAGGTCCTCCTGCTGGCCCACGTCGGCGATCATGGCGATCACTTCGCAGCCGTAGGTCTCCCGCAGCCAGGGGATGATGATTGATGTGTCCAGCCCGCCCGAGTAGGCGAGCACAACTTTGTTGGGCACCGTTTCTCCTTAATCGAGCAAGGTCAGCAGAATCGCGTTTTGGACGTGCAGCCGGTTCTGCGCCTGATGATAGATTACCGACCGCGGCGAGTCGATCACGGCTGCCGCCACTTCCGCGCCGCGATGGGCGGGCAGGCAGTGCATGAACACCGCGTCGGTGGCCGCCCGCTCCATGAGCTCTTCGGTGATCTGATAGGGTGCGAAGACCACCTGTCGTTCGGCCGCTTCGTGCTCCTGGCCCATGCTGGCCCAGACGTCGGTGTAGACGGCCCGGGCGCCCTGCACCGCCTCCGCCGGATCGATCGTCAGGTCGATACGACCGCGCGTCTCGCGAGCGGCGCGCCGCGCCTCGCTGACCACCGCCGGATCGGGACGGTAGCCCGCCGGCGTGGCGACCCGCAGATGCACGCCCAGGCGGGCCGCTACCAGCATCAGGGAGTGGCACATGTTGTTGCCGTCGCCCACGTAAGCCATCTCGAAGCCGCGCAGTTGGCCGAAGAGCTCCTCCAGCGTAAAGAAGTCCGCCAGCGCCTGGCAGGGATGAAAGCGGTCGGAGAGGGCGTTGATCACGGGAATGCTGACGTAAGTGGCCAGTTCTTCGAGCACGCCATGGTCGAAGGTCCGCGCCACGATCCCCTGCACCCAGCACTCCAGGCTGCGGGCTACATCCTTGACCTCCTCCCGCTCTCCCAGGCGCGACTGCTCATGATCGAGAAACACCGCCGTCCCGCCCAGGTTCTGGATGCCGACCTCGAAGGTGACCCGCGTGCGGAGCGAGGGCTTCTCGAAGATCATGGCTACCGTCCGGCCGGTGAGAGCGCTCCGGTAACGTTCGGGGTGCGTCTTGACGTCCGCCGCCAGATGGTACAGGCCGCGAATCCCCGGGGGGTTCCACTCCCCGCCGCTAAGGACGTCGCGCGTCCGGGTCAGAGTTTCTACCATAGTGCTCATGGTCTACCTCCCTAGGCAACCGCCTTGCTGACGTCGCTCTTCGAGACCTTCGAAGCCGGCTTGGCGGGCGCCGCGATGCGAGTTTTGATCAAAACCGTCTCCAGCTTTTCGAGGAACTCCCGCACCTGCCGCGGGCTGATCACGAAGGGCGGCAGAAAGCGCAGGGTGAAATCGTGCGTGCAGTTGATGATCAGCCCCCGGCGCAGCGCCTCCGCCACGTAGGGAGCGCCCTCGCGGGCCAGCTCGAGGCCCAGAATCAGTCCCTCGCCGCGAATCTCGCGGATGAAGTCGAACCGGAACTTGAGCGCTTCGAGTCCGGCGCGGATCTGCTCGCCGCGCCGCCGGATGTTCTCCAGCAGGCCTTCCTCTTCCACCGTGTTGAGAAACTCCAGGGCGACCGCGCAAGCCAGCGGACCGCCGCCGAAGGTGGTGCCGTGCAGGCCCGGCGAGAAGGCGGAAGCGAACGATTCCCGGCCCAACACCGCCCCGAGCGGCAAGCCGCCCGCCAGCGGCTTGGCCACCAGCACGATGTCCGGCCGGCCGGCGAAGCGCTGATAGGCGAAATAGCGCCCCGTACGCCCGAGCCCGCACTGGATCTCGTCGGCAATCAGCGCGGCCTCATGCCGGGTCGCCAGCTCGCGAGCCTGCGTCCAGAAAACCTCGGTCACGGGATGAACGCCGCCCTCGCCCTGGATGGTCTCGATCACCACTGCGCAGACGCTGTCGTCGAACTTCGATTCCAGGTCCGCCACGTCATTGAAGCGCACAAAGTCGACGCCAGGAACCAGGGGCGCGAACGGTTCGCGATACTTCTCGGCGGCCGTGATCGAGAGCGCACCGAAGGTCCGCCCGTGAAACGAGTTTTCCAGGGCCAGGATGCGAGTCTTGCCCGGGTCCCGCTGGCGGGCTCGAATCCTCGCCAGCTTGAGCGCGCCCTCTACCGCTTCGGTGCCGCTGTTGGTAAAGAACACGCGGTCCATGCCGGACCATTTCGCCAGCTTGTGAGCCAGCGGACCCTGAAACTCGTTGTGAAACAGGTTCGACAGGTGCGTCGCCCGCGCCGCCTCCCGCCGGATCGCCCGCACCAGCCGCGGATGCGCGTAGCCCAGCGCGTTCACCGCGATGCCGCCCAGGAAGTCCAGGTAGGCGCGGCCGCGCTGATCGTAGACGTAGCAGCCCTTGCCCTTGACGAACACCAGCGGCGGCCGCTTGTAGGTGTTCATCAGGTAGCGCTCGGCTTCGCGCCGCGCCCGGGCGGCCTGCGCCGCCACCGATCCTGTCTTTGCCTTTTTCGCCACGCTTAAGCTCTCGCCACTCGCGCCACCGGAACGGGCGCCAGCACTCGCGTGCCCGGACCCTCGCCCGCCGTGGCCGCCAGCAGACTGCCGGGAATCTCGCCGCCCACAATGCGCACTTCGTCGACGCCGTCCTCGAGCGCCCGCCGGCACGCCTCCAGCTTCAGGACCATGCCGCCGGCCACCACGCCGGAGGCCGTCAGGTCTTCGATCTCATCGCAGCCGACCGCTTCCAGCGCTTCGCCGCCGTGTAGCACGCCAGCCACGTCGGTGAGATAGATCAGCCGCTCGGCGCCCAGATACGCTGCCGCGGCCGCCGCCATCTGATCGGCGTTGATGTTATAGATCTCATTTTCCGGACCGAGTCCCAGGCAGGCCGACACCGGGACCAACCCCGACTTCCACAGCGACCGGAAGAAGGGCGCGTTCACGCTCGTCAACTCGCCCACGAAGCCCAGGCCCGCCGGGCGCGCCACCGGACGCGCGCGAAAACAGGCCGCGTCTCCGGCCGAGATGCCCACGGCCGGCTGCCCGGCGGCGCTGATCGCCTTGGCCAGTTGCTTGTTGAGCAGGCCGCCCAGAACCATCAGGGCCACGTCGCGCGTCGCGCCATCGGTCACGCGCAGGCCGTCGACAAAACGGCTCTGGATTCCCAGCCGTTTCAGGGTGGCCGTGAAGATCCGCCCCCCGCCGTGCACCACCAGCAACTCGTGGCCTTGCTTCGCCAGTTCGGCCACCTGGCTCGCCAGCGACCGGTAGACCGCGCCCTCAGGCCGCTCCAGCAGCGCGCCGGCGAATTTGATCACCATCCTCATAACAGTCCGCAAGCCTCCTCGAAGCCAAACATGCCGTTCAGATTCTGCACCGCCTGGCCCGCCGCCCCTTTGCCCAGATTGTCCAGGCAGCTGACCACCACCAGTCGGTCGCCGGCCGGATCGAGCGCAAAGCCGAGGTCGCAGAAGTTGGTGTAGGCCACATGGTGCAGCTCCGGCAGATGGCCAGCCCGCCGGATCCGGATCATCGGCCGGCCGGCGTAAGCCTGCCGGTAGAGTCCCTCGATCTCCTCCGCTGCCCGCGGCTCCTTCAGCCAGACGTAGAGGGTGGAGAGGATTCCGCGCTTCACCGGCAGCAGGTGCGTGCTGAAGATAAAGTCGCGCGCGCCCAGCCCGCTGTGATCGGCGATCTCGGGCGTATGCCGGTGGCTGAAGAGGCCGTAGGCGCGCAGGTTCTCGTCCACCTCCACGAAATGCAACTCGCGGCGCGGATCCTTGCCGGCGCCGCTGGCCCCGGACTTGCAATCGCACACCACCCCGCGCTCGCGGTCCACCAGGCCCGCCGTCACCAGTGGGCGCAAGACCAGAATTACCGAGGTCGGATAGCAGCCCGGATTGCCGACTAGCTTGGCCGCAGGCAGCGCCTCTCCATAGATCTCCGGCAGACCGTAGACCGCCAGGGCCGCGTATTCCGGAGCTGGCGGCGGCAGCTGGTACCAGCGGGCGAAGGTCTCGGGCGCGCGAAAGCGGAAGGCGCCGCTCAGATCCACCACCCGCAGGCCGGCCTCGATCAGCGCCGGCGCCAGCTCCAGGGACACCTCGTGGGGAGTGGAAAGAAAAACCACGTCGGCCCCGCTTCCCGCCGCTGCCTCAACGGAAAACGGCCGGCAGGGCGCCTCGCCCCAGCCCGCGAACTCGGGAAACACTTCGCTGAGGCAGTGCGCCGAGGCGTGCTGGCCGCGCAGATAGAAGGTGGGCTTCGCCACCCGCGGATGGCGCAGCAGCAGGCGCGCCAGCTCTACTCCGGCGTAACCCGTGGCCCCGACCACCGCAACCCGCAGCCCGCTTTGCCCCGGCCCGTTCATTTCAAAAGCTCCTGCATCTTCTTCTGCAACCCCGCGCACGCCCGGGGCGACGGCGTGATCACCAGCACGGTGTCGTCCCCGCCGATGGTGCCGGTCACCTCCTGCCAGTGCCCGGCGTCGAGGGCGGCGGCCAGCGGCTGCGCCCCGCCTGGCGGTGTCTTAAGCACCAGCAGATTCTGGGCCCGGCGCACGTCCAGCAGGAACTCGCGCACCGCCCGCTCCAGCCGGGGCCGCGGACCCTCGGGGGCTTCCAGCAGCCGGTAACCCTCGGCCGTCTTGGCCAGGCCGAGCTCTTTCAGGTCGCGAGAGAGCGTCGCCTGGGTCACCTGCAGACCGGCGCGCTGGAGGCGCCGCCGCAACTCGTCCTGGCTGCCGATTTCACCGTCCGCCACCAGCTTCAAAATCTGCCCTTGCCGAAAACGCTTGGAAGCACTCACGACCACCCGCCGGCAGTATGCATCAATATGAATAATTATACGGATCGGCAGTACTGTCAATAAAAACTTTTGCTAGAAGACGGAAAACCCGAGCCGCCACCCGCACCGCTGAAGCGGCCCGGACACAAGGGCGCCCGGCCATGCGCGCGATGGCGCCAAGTGGCTGATAAAACGCCCCCAAATAATTCGTTCCGAAATTCTCACTTCTACAAGGGTCGAAAGCGACGCCAGCATGGTTCATAGAAACCTCCTGGGATAGGGTGAGGTTTCGGCTCCCTGACCCTGGAGCCTCCGGGCCCCCATCCTCGTGCGCGTTGACCTCGCGGCGGCATGACCCTGCCCGCGAACTCGATCGGCCACGCCCGGTCCGTACTCGGCACCGTCGATGCCGCCAGCAGCGCTACGAGAACACCTGCTCTAGGGCCTTCTTTTACCATTCAGCTATCTTACCCGATAAGTAATCGACGCACAGGCCTGTTTGGCTACCAGACCTGGCTTTCGGACCTGAGCTGGCTCAAGTCCCGGACAAGATTCGCAAACTAACTGGTGAATTAGAAATCCGGCGAGTCGCTGGATGAGGATGGGGAGCCGGCGTCTGCTGAACGTGAACCGAGCGGCCGCGCCGGAGGATCGGTGTCCGCGCGCTGCGCGATCTTCATGGAGCCTAGGGTAGCGACATAGCGCGCGACGCCACGATACAGACCCTCGGCGATCTGCTGGCGGTACTGAGGCTGGCGCAGCAGGCGTTCGTCGCGAGGATTGGTGAGGAAGGAGATTTCGCACAGAATCGAGGGCATGTTGGCGCCGATCAAGACCACGAAGGGCGCCTTCTTCAGCCCGCGATCGGGCGGACTAGTGCCGCCGCGAGTTTCGGCCGACTCCAGCGAATGATCCACCTGGCGGGCAAACTCGCTTGACTCTTGAATCTTCTCGGTGAGCGCGATCTTCTTGATCAGATCCTGGAGTTGATAGACTGACTCCTGCGAAGTCGCGTTCTCCCGGGCCGCTGTTTCCAGGCTGTTGGGATCGGACGTGAAGTTCAGGTAGTACACCTCGATGCCCCGGGCGCTCGGATCGTGGCTGGCGTTGGCATGGATGGAGATGAACAAATCCGCCGACCTCTGGTTGGCGATGGCCGTTCGCTCTTCGAGAGGGATGAAGGTATCATCGCTGCGGGTCATAACCACGTCGCTGCCCATGCGCTGTTCGACCAGCTTCCGAAGTCGGAGGGCCACATCCAGCACGACTTCCTTCTCTTCAAGACCTTTGGGGCCGATGGTTCCCGTGTCGTGGCCGCCGTGGCCGGGGTCGATGACGATGCGGGCGATCTTCAGGCCGAGAGCGCGGGTCAACGTCGCCGAGCCGGACGACGTCTGCGCCGAAGGTTGGGCGCTCGCCGTTGCCGGCCGGGTCTGCCGGGAAGCGCTCTTGGCCATGACGTCGCCAGCCTGGTTTCCACCCCCGCTCGCACTGCTGGCGGGCGGCGCGCTCGCCACCGGCGCGGAGAGATCGTACTCCTTCACATTGCTGTCGGCCAACGGGGCCGGCTTGACCCGAGTTGAGGCCGACTCGTCCGGCTGCGGCCCAGTCGCGGCCGCGAGGGAGCCCTTCGGAGCCGCACCTGCGCTGGAGGCGGAGGAGGTGGAAGCCACTGCGCTCGAGGGCTTGGCGGCTGCCCCCCTGGCTCCCGCGGCCGGCGCCGTCGAACGGGCCACGAGCTGTTGCGGCCCGCGCACATCGATGATCACGCGGAAGGGATTGGGGAGCGAAAAGACGGAGTAGTCTCCGATCTTTGCGACATCGAGCACCACCCGGGTGACATCCGGCTTGAACTGCGCCACTCGAATCTGCTGCAGGAAGCCGTTGCCGACTGGAAATGACTTGCCCGCCAGGCTGCGGCTCAGGTGGGTGCCCGGCAGATCGAAGACGATCCGGTCCGGATGGCTGAGCCGCACCGATTCAAACTTCGCTTCGTCCTCAAGGCTGACCACGATCCGGGTGTAGTCCGACCCTTCCCAGAAGCGGACGTCGTTGACGGCGACGGTGCGGCCCGAAGTTCCACTGGCGGACGCGGAGCTGGGGTTCGAGCCTTCGGCTGCGTGCGCGCGCTCGGCCGCCTCTGCGGAAAGGCGGCGGTTCACCTCCCGCAGTCGAAGCTTGGCCTCAGGCGCCTGGTCCGCTTGCGGATACTTCGTCAGGAACTCCTGGTAGCTCTTGGCGGCCTCTTCAGGGTTTTCGAGATCCACCCGATAGATCTCCGCGATGGCAAAGACCGCGTCGCGCGAAGCCGACGCCGTAGGGTACTGGTCCACCAGAAACTGGTAGGCGGCTACGGCGCTCTCGTAATAGCGGTCGCTGGCAAAGGTCCGACCCATTTCGCAGTAGACCTCGGCTTCGTCGGAGATGGCGCGGGGCGTCTTGGAATAGCCGGGGTCGATTCGATAGACCAGGTCAAAAGCGCGAATCAGCCTGAGATAGTCCTTCAGAGAACGCGATTCCGGATGCTGAGCCTCAAAGGCGGTGCGCATCTGCACCGCGTTGTCGTAAGCTGCGGCGGCGCGCTCGCGTTTGCTGGCCCCCTGCGCAGCGAGTGGAGTCCAGGCCAACAGCGCCGCGGCCCATAACAGGCAAGCCCGGAATGATCCCGCGCGGGCGGGCGTCGCTCGCCACCATCTTGGCGATCTTCGCGGCGCGCGCGTCTCTCGAGACACGGCCCTACTGGACAAAGTGGGTCACTCCTCTCGCGTCCACGTAACGGTAAATGGGAGCCAGGCTGACAGGGTCGCTTCGTGCCTGAGCCGGACGCGCCTCAGGCTGATCGTGTACGTCCACTTTTGAGGCTGGCTTCGAGACCGAGGTCGGGTAGGCTGCAGTCACCTTGCGCACGTAGTTCTCGGTCTCTTCGAAGGGAGGAACCCCCTGGTGGCGGAGGACGGCCCCTTCGCCGGCGTTGTAAGCGGCCAGCGTCAGCGGCACGTCGCCGTTGAAGAGCCTGAGGAGTTGGCCGAGGTAGCTCACCCCTCCGCGGATGTTCTCAGCCGGATCGAAGGGGTTCTGGACGCCGAAGCGCGCGGCCGTGGCGGGAACAAGCTGCATCAGCCCGAGCGCCCCTTTGGGAGAGCGGGCGTGGGTATCGTAACCGGACTCCACGCGCACCACAGCGTCGACCAGCTTGGGGTCCACGGCCAGCGAACGGGCGGTCCGGCCGATCAGTTGGTGGATGGCAGCGTTGGGCGCCGACGGGTCGTCGGGCCGTGAGTCCACAACGCCGGAAAACACCTGGTTCGCGTTGATATAGACGGTGCGTCCCTCGGCGTCCCGAATGAAGGCGATTTGATCCTGGGGAGAAGGCAGGGCTAAGACAGGCGCAGCGCAGACGACACTAATCACTAGCGCCAAAGCGGCGATGAGAGCGCCGGGTTGCCGGTTAGGCTTCATTGAGCTCCGAGCCCCGCAGGAGCGGAGCTGAAGAACCCATCCCCTATCATTCCTCCTCGAAGCCGTGAACCCCACACGAACCGCCTGCTCGTGCGCGGCCTGGCGCCACGGCGTGCCGCAAGGCACCCTAAGGCGTGATTATATCACTTCGTCAAGCAATTCGGACACTCACATCGCTCAAGGATTTCGGGACGCCTCTCCGCCGTAAAGCAGCGTGGGGGCACTCAAGTAGACCCTGCCCTGCGATGCGGCGGCGGAAGCGTTTTCGATCATCAACAGGCTCTCCCAACGGATGGGGTAATGGATGACGCCGTCATTGGCCCCTCCCGAGTGAGTGCCGCGGGGCATATCTACCAGGATCAGGACGTAGCGCCAACCGACCCAGTCGATAGGTCCCCCGCCTTCCTGGAAGGTCTGCCCCGTGGAGTCAGTGAACCTCAAGTAGGGTAGAACGCCGGACGCGTCTCCTCGCACCCAGAGCCCGAGGGCCTTCGGCGCGCCGTCAATCTGCGCCAGCTTGGGATCGGTAGGAACGAGGCGGACGCTGGAACCACCCGGCGGAAGGCGGAAGGCGATCTGGAGTGCTCCGAGGCCGCTGAACGGAGGCCCCTCGTGCGGCAGACCGGTGCTGATCGCATTGTCGGCCGAATCCGCGCCGCCCTGGGCGAGCAACTGATAGCCCGCAGGCACAGAGCCCGCCGGGTCACGGGAAAAATCAGCCACCCGGCGAAACCGGCCCGGCAGGGTCGCAGCCACCACGTCCTGATCCTGATCGAGCACGGCCGCCCCGGCCTCGTACTCAGCCTCCGGTTTGTCTTCCAGCGGCAGCTTGAGCGTGGTTTCCTTGTCACCTTGCTTGAGATCCAGCGGTTGCTGACGCGACGCGAGCTTCAGGCCTCGAGGTTCCACCGCACGTATCAACCCGCTGAAGGGATCGCCGGCCGGATTCACGACCGACACCGGCAGGAATTGTGCGGCCGCAGGCAGCACGGTAACCCGCAGCGGATTGGAGGGCACGATCCAGGTAGTCTGGGCGAGATGACCGAACTTCCCGGCCGCAATCTCCACCCGCAGCGGCAAGGGCTCGACCGATCGCGTGACCGCCCCCACCCGCACGCTAAGGTCAGCTTCCTCACCGGACTCCGCCTTCGCGGGGGGACCCGACTCCGAAGGCGCGCCCTTCACCTCCACCTCGAAGCGAATGAGCTTCGGCTGTGTGTTCTTCACCTGGAGGTGAAGCGGCAGGACGGCGGGAGCACGGACCATGATCTCAAGCGGAAGGCGGCGCCAGGTGGCGGCGATGGCCAGCAGGTCGTTCGGTTGCCGCGGGACGAGGTATTGGGGTTCAGCACTCAGGTTCACATCGAGGCCATGGCGGTCGGCGGCGAGCGGCGCCAATTTCTCTCCCGTGAATCCCGTATCCGCAAAGGCGCCAGGGCTCGCGGGCAGGGTGGCGGCGTGTGGCGGGCCGCTGGTCCACGCGACCAGACGCGTATCGTCGCCCTTGCTGAAGAGCAGGAGGTAATCGTCAGAACGCTCCAGGGAGAGCCGCTTGTTGAAGTGGAAGCCTTCGAGGAATTGGGTGAGGGCCTCGGCGGCGAGATAAGCCGGTTTGAGAGGAAAGGCATCCCTGGCGGCGGTGGCCGGCGGGCCGGGAGCCGCGATGAGGCCAAAATGCGCTTCTGGATCGTGCGCGTCCGCGCCGTCGCGCCAGTCGTACCAGATGGTCAAGGGCACGTCGTTGGCAAGATCGGTGAGCCACTCTCGCGCCAGCATCTGCGCCTGCTTCTGCTCGTTCATCCCGGCCCACAAGGCGGAGTAACCCCACTCGCTGACGATAATCGGAATGGTCTTGCCGGGCGGAGCATACTTGCGGATCAGAAGGCGTACCTGGCGCAGATCGTCCGCCACCGTCTCCGGAGCGCTGGCGGAACGATAGGGATGAATCGAAACCGCAGACCAGTAGTTGAGCAGGCCGGCCCGGAAGCAGGCTTCGAGAAACGGAGGATCGATGATGGCGCTGGCGGGGCCGATCAGCTTTTCGCCGGGCGCGAGTTCGTGGAAGGCCTCGCCGGTCGCCAGCGCCAGCTTGATGTAGTCGGTCGTGTTGGGCTTCGGGGTCCAGAAGCGCCAGTCGGGTTCGTTGTACATCTCCCAAAGGACGCCGCGACCGCTGAAGTGCGCGGCGGCGGACGCGGCCCAATGGGCAAAGGCTTCGCGAGCCTCGTCGCTGGCCGGCGAGACCCCTTGATCGTACGCCGGGTTCGAGTAATCGAGAATCCAGATGGGGTGGAGGCGGCTCGAATCGAGGGCGGCAAGCAAACGCTCGTAGGCTGAAAAATCGTATTCACCCTTGATGCGCTCGGTGGCGGCCCAGGAGAAATCCATCCGGACCCAGCGGACGCCGGTGGCGGCCAGCGCCGCCATCTCGCCGGGCGCCGGCTCGACAAAGTGAATGTTGATGCCGAAGGTCTCGGCGGCTTCAGGCTCGGAACCGGATCCGATCGCGGCCTGCGTCCCTGGAGCCGCCGCCAGCAGCAAGGCTACCAGCGCCCACAATTCACACCTTGACGTTCGGATCGACATTCGCTCAGAAGACAAAGGGCCATCCTCTCAGAATGGATGGCCCTTCTTTGGTCTGACGTTGAGAGTTAATTAGGCAGCTGCATGGTGACCGTCTTCACCTCGGTGTACTGCTGCAAGCCGTACTCACCGAGTTCCCGTCCGATGCCCGACTGTTTGAAGCCGCCGAACGGAGCAGCCGCGTCGAAGACGTCGTAGCAGTTGACCCAAACCGTGCCGGCGCGGACCTTGTTGGCCACGGCGTGAGCCTTGCCAACGTCCCGGGTCCAGACGGCGGCGGCGAGGCCGTAATCGGTTCGATTGGCGCGCTCCACCACTTCGTCGATGTCGTTGAACTTCAGGATGCTCATGACGGGGCCGAAGATCTCCTCCCGGGCGATCTTCATATCGTCTTTGACGTCGCCGAAGACCGTGGGCTCGATGAAGAAACCGCGATTGCCCACCCGGTTCCCGCCGGCCAGCAGTTTGGCGCCATCCTTCTTGCCGGAGTCGATGTAGCTCATCACTTTCTCGAATTGGACGTCATCGACCTGAGGCCCCTGCTCCGTGTTCGCATCAAAGGGGTCGCCCACGGTCCGCTTCCGGGCGCGAGCCACGCTCTTGTCCACGAATTCGTCGTAGGCCTTGGCTTCCACGAACAGGCGCGAGCCGGCGCAGCAGCACTGCCCCTGGTTGAAGAACAGGGCGAAGTGCGCCCCCTCGATGGCCGCGTCCATGTCGGCATCGGCGAAGACGATGTTGGGACTCTTGCCGCCCAGTTCCAAGGTCACGCGCTTGAGATTGCTCTTGGCGGCCGCTTCCATGATCAGGTGGCCGACCTCGGTGGACCCGGTAAAGGCAACCTTGTCGACGTCGTTATGCCAGGCGATGGCCGCGCCCGCGGTCGGCCCGTATCCCGGCAGGATGTTGACCACCCCTTCCGGAAAGCCGGCTTCCAGGATCAGTTCGCCCACGCGCAGGGCCGTCAGCGGAGTTTGCTCCGCCGGCTTGAGCACGACGGTGTTCCCAGTGCACAGCGCCGGGGCCAGCTTCCAGGCCTGCATCAGCAGCGGGAAGTTCCACGGAATTACCTGCCCCACCACCCCTACGGGCTCCAGCCGGGTATAGCAGAAGTAGTTGCCGCCGACCGGAATGGTCCGGCCCTGGACCTTGTCGGCCCAACCGGCGTAGTAACGATAAACGGCGACGGTAAGCGGCAGGTCAGCCGCCTTGGCCACGTGATAGGGCTTGCCGTTATCGAGCGACTCCAGGCGCGCCAGCTCGTCGGCATTCTGCTCCACCAGGTCCGCCAGGCGGTTCAACATGTTGCCCCGCTCGGCAGCGGACATCTTGGTGCGCCAGGGTCCGTTGAACGCCGCCCGCGCCGCGCTCACGGCCTTGTCAACGTCCGCCGTATCCGCTTCGGCCACCCGGCAGATCTCTTCGCCGGTAGAGGGGTTGATGGTAGGAAAAGTCTTGCCCGATGCGCTGTCCACCCATCGGTTGTTGATGAGGAGTTTGGTCGGCCCCACCTTCACGCGGGGCTCAATCATCGCCGGTGCAGTTGCCATAAAACCTCCTTGGGTCAGATCCGTCCGCCCGGCCTCGCCCAGCGGATCGGCCGGGTCTAAAAGCAACTCTTATTGTTCACCTCTCGATCTGTTTATGCAAGCCGGAACATGCGGGCCCTGCGGAGGCGCGGATTTTGCGGCCGGGGACTAGTGGGCAGGCAAGGAGTGGGCCAGGCTTACGAGGTTTGGCGCACCGACCCGAATGATGCCGCGATGGCCGGAATCCAGATCAGCAATCATGAGGAACGAGATCGCCACAATCAGGGGCAGAATGAAAACCCGCTTGGGTTTCGTGCCCTCGCTCCGAGCGCTATAGCCGACCAGCAGGTTGCAGCCGATGGCGATCGCCCCCAGCAGACCCCAGGCCGCAACCGGGATGCGGTTCCACCAGGCCGCCTGCGTGTATCCCTGCGAGTTCAATACATCATTCATCCCCGAAACGACCAGGGCGAGCAGAGGGGTGGGTGGCGTCGTGGCATGAGCCTGAACTTCAGACCAGAGTTCGTTCTGCAGTTGAGCCGTGGTGGCGTTAATCTGCTCCAGTTGCCGCGCGCTGCTGGGGGTATAGGAGCTGATGGTATAGAACAGGATCCGCTGATCCAGGTAACGCCGCAGCAGCGCCCGCACGTCGGCGGCGTCGGCCGCCGGCAGCAGGCTGGCCCGAAGGTATTCCGTGCCGATCGCATTGGCTTCTTCTTCCTCGAGGTTCTTGCGCTGATCGTACCGGTTGACAGCCATCGAAAAGCTGAAGCCGATAATGAGCCCCAGCAGGGTCAGCGCCGCGCTCTGGATCACCCCCAGATCGTCCCTTTCCGCCTCCTCCAGCTTGCGCCTCCGCCGCCAATAGACGCCGGTCCGCGCCGACAACCACAGCACCACGAGAGAAACCAGGAAAAAGACGATCGGATAATCCATCGGATTGATCATCCTGAACTCCGAGATACTTCAAGCGGCGTCATCACATCGTCGCATCTCGACGTCATGAGCCTTGGAATTGTATCACCCTCTGGCAAGTCTCAAACCCGCCTCGAGCTTCTCCTTCTGACTGAGTAAACTAAGCTCTACGCCCTTCCTCCCGACGCCGCCTGGTCTTTCGCCTCCGCCCGCGCCCGCAGGCTCTTCCAGGGCTCCCGCGACCAGTCCGGCTTTCCGTCGGCTTCCAGACTGTATCGCCACCGATCCCTTGGATTCGGCTTCCGCAGCCTGAACGCCTTGCTGCGTACTGTCCGTTCGAGCCCCTGGTCCCCTTGCGGCGGTTCGGGTATCTCGCTCCCTTCGAGCAGGCGCACGATCCGCTCCAGGCTGAAGTAAGCCTTGCGCTGCACCCAGAAGATCAGCCCAATCCGCCGCCAGTCGTCCCGCACCTCAAACTTGAACCGGACCACCCGCGGCTCCCCGCCCAGGTGACACCCGAGGCAAGCAGAGTTCCCGAGGCTCGTAAGGCCCGTGACGCGCCCGAGATGACGGATGCGCCGCAGGCGCTTCGGCCAGTTCGCCCTCCCCGACACCATCTGTTGACTGTCCAGAGACTTTGGGGCAACCGACGGTTGACCAAGGGCTGACCATTCCCATTGACCGGAAGGGAGCCGGCAGGGAGAGTCCCTTTGTTTTGTGAGAGATTCCAGCTTTGTTCCCATTGAGAAGGCCTGGGCGGCCGACGGGTTAAAGGCCAGGGGACGGCCCACAAGGCACGTCGCCAGGCACCAGACCACGTTGGCCAACCGGTCGGCATCCTCACGGGTGTGACGATCGGGAGTCCCGAAAGTCTGGGCGACCTTCGACCGGATCCGTCCGTAAAGCTCCTCCTGGCGCTCGTAGCCGGCCCGGATCAGCCGCTCCCGCAACCGGGCGGAACGGGCGGCGTAGTGCCCGTGTCTCAGGGCGTTGAAGGAGACGCGAGCCTTGCCGCGGGGAGTGCGGGGCCCGGTGGACTTCAGGGCGTTGGTGCGGCGGGCGGCGACGGATTCGGGGGTGAGACAAGGGGATCGGCGCAGGGGCATGGGAACCTCGTGCAGGATATATCCTATAGCGTTGTTAGCAATACATTACACCACCAGGCAGAGCAGTGTCAAGGGGAATTCATGGCGTAGCCACGGCGGGCGTCGTGTCTCGCCGTGGGTCTTTGTGCCGACCGGCCAGGTGTCCACCCGAACCTGGCTGCCGAACCCAGAACAGCCCACGACGAGAAAGAGCACTCGTCGTGGCTGCCCGCTGGCCGCCGGCGGTGTTAAGGGGAATTGAGGGCCAGAGTGAGAGATGGCGAGACCGGCGCTTAGCGCCGCTACGCGATTCATCTTTCGGATGGAATCCCCACAGCCTTCTGTGGACCATCGCGCTTGCGCCGTCGGCGCCACGCCGTTCCGCCTAACTGCTGGGTTGCTCCTGCACGCACAAGCTCGATACACTGCCTTACTGACATTCTTGTCGGCACGAGCACCGGAGGAAGACGGAGAGGGTGATGCCACAAATCATCAAAAGCGGACAGGTCTACGACGCCGTCATTGTGGGTTCGGGGGCGGGCGGAGGCATGGCAGCTTACGTACTCACCCAGGCGGGCGCCAAGTGCCTGATGCTGGAGGCGGGAGCGTGGTACGACACGGCCAAGGATTCCAAGATGCTGATGTGGCCCTACGAGGCGCCCCACCGCGGCGCTCCCACCCCTGAAAAACCCAACGGCTACTTCGATCCCGGTTACGGAGGCTGGAAGCTACGCGGCGAACCCTATACCAATGCTGCCGGCTCGGACTGGCAGTGGTTCCGGACACGCGCTCTCGGCGGCAAGACGAACCACTGGGGCCGGATCTCATTACGGATGGGCCCCTACGATTTCAAGCCCTATTCGCGTGACGGCAAGGGTTTCGACTGGCCCATCACCTATGATGATCTCGCGCCCTACTACGACAAGACCGAGGAACTAATCGGCGTCTTTGGCTCGGCGGAAGGTCTCGAAAATACGCCCGACGGCAAGTTCCAGCCGCCGCCCGCGCCGCGCTGCCATGAACTGCTGATTCAGAAGACCTGCCAGAAGCTGGGCATCCCCTGCGTCCCTTCGCGCATGTCGGTCCTCACCCGGCCGCTCAACGGCCGCCCCGCCTGCCACTATTGCGGACAGTGCGGACGCTCCTGCGCCACCGGCTCGAACTTCTCCTCGCCCACCGTGCTGATCCCGCCGGCGCAAGCCACCGGCAAGCTGGAGATCCGCTGCAACGCCATGGCGCGCGAGGTGACGGTGGGGCCGGATGGCCTGGCCACCGGCGTCTCCTACATTGACAAGAAGACCGGCAAGGAAGTGCAGGTGCGGGGCAAGATTGTGGTGCTGGCGGCGAGCTGCTGCGAGAGCACGCGCATCCTGCTCAATTCCAAAAGCGCCCAGTTCCCCAACGGGCTCGCCAACTCCACGGGTCTGGTGGGACGCTACCTGATGGACACGGTCGGAACCGACGGGACCGTGGGGTTCCTGCCGGTGCTGATGGATCTCCCGCCGCACAATTGCGACGGCATCGGCGGAATGCATCTCTACATGCCGTGGTGGAATTACGAGAAGCAATTGCGGCACCAGCTCCCCTTCGCCCGCGGCTATCACATCGAGTTCGGTGGCGGCTTCCACATGCCGGGTATGGGAAGCTTCTCGGGCAGCGAGCGGTTTCTGGACGGGGGCTACGGCCTGGAACTGAAACGCGGCGTCCGCAAACTCTACGGCGCCTTCATGAGCTTCTCGAGCCGCGGCGAGATGATCCCCAACAACGGCAGCTACTGCGAGATCGATCCCGACTCGGTGGACGAGTGGGGCATTCCGGTGCTCCGCTTTCACTTCAAGTGGACCGAGGACGAGATCCTGCAGGCGCGGCACGCGCGCCAGACTTTCCGCGAGATCATCGTGGCCGCCGGCGGCGAAGTGATTCGCACCGCCGGAGAGGATGAGCAGTGGGGCATCTCCAAGGGCGGAGCCATCATTCACGAGGTGGGAACCACCCGCCTCGGCGACGATCGCCGCGCCTCGGTGCTGAATCCTTACTGCCAGGCCTGGGACTGCAAGAATCTGTTCGTGGCTGACGCCGCGCCTTTTGTCAGCAACGCCGACAAAAACCCGACGCTCACCCTCCTGGCCCTGGCCTGGAGGACCTCGGAGTACGCCGCCGAGCAGGTGAGGAAGCGAAATGTGTGAGACGGAGCCTCCCCGGGCTCCTATTCCGTCCGCAGGGCCTGCATGGGATCGATCGAAGAGGCGCGCTGGGCCGGAACCCATCCGGCGAACAGGGCGCAGCCGGCCAGAATAGCGGCCGCCAGAGCCAGGATCGCCGGATCATGGCTCTTAACGCCGTAGAGCTGGCTGGCCAGCAGCCGGCCCCCGGCCAGCGCCACCGGAATCCCAACCGCCAGACCAAGACCGAGCTGCAGCAGCGCTCCCCGCAGCACCAGCGCCAGCACGTCGCCGCGATTTGCGCCGAGCGCCATGCGGATGCCGATCTCACCCGTGCGCCGAGCTACCGAGTAGGCCGTCACCCCGTAGAGTCCCACGCAAGCCAGGATGAGGGCGAGCGCGCCGAAGAGCATGGTGAGCCGGGCAATGAGGCGATCCTGGTTGAAGTTGCGCGCCAGCTGCTCGCTGAGGCTGACGACGGCGAGCACGTTGAGGTTCGGATCGATATCGGCCAGGGTGCGGCGCACCGTGGCTTCCAGATTCTGCGGCCGGCCGGCCACCCGCAGTTCAATGTCGCCCAGGTAATGGGAGGGCATCATAAAGGCGAGCTTCGGATCGGTAGAGACTTGCAGGAAGGGGAGGAAGAACGTCGGATAAGCGGGCCCGCGCGCGTCCTGATACTTCGTGTCCTCCGTGATGCCCACGATCTCCAGATCGGTTTGGTAGCGCCCGTCTCCAAAGCCGAAGTGCTTTCCGATCGGATCTTCCTTGGCGAAGAACTTGTGCACGAAGGCTTCGTTGACCACCGCGACGTGGCGCGAGGTGGGCGTATCCTCTTCCCCGATGGGACGGCCGCGCCGCATGCGGGTGCCGATGGTCTCGAAATAGTGCGGCCCCACCCGGTCGAAAGAGGCATAGATCTGCTCATCGGGCGGGTGTCCCTCGATGTGAATGTTGTAGCTCCAGTTGTCGCCCCGCATCGGACTGTAGATCGAATAACTCGCGCTCACCACCCCGGGGATCTGCTGAAGCTGTTGCTCGATCTGCTGGTACATCGGATAAAGTCGTGCAGGCGTGTAGCCGTTGAGATTGGCGTTCAGCCGCACGACCACCCGGCCCTGGGGTTCGAAGCCGAACTTCTGGTTTTCGAGCCGCCGCAAGGACTGGGTCAGCAGCCCAGCGCCGATCAACAGAACCGCGGAGAGGGCCACCTGCAGCACCACCAGCGACCGGCGCGCCAGCGAGCCGCGGTCGCGCGTCGAGCGGCCGGCGCCCCGCAGGGCCTCGATCGGGTCGGAGTGCGAGGTGATCCAGGCGGGCGCCACCCCAAAGAGGACTCCAGTCAGCAGAGAGAGCAGGAAGGCGAAAACCAGAACGGGGATCGAAGGCGTGGCGCTGATCGGCACGAAATGGGAGCCCCGGAAAGCCATCAGCAGAATCGTGCGGGTGCCGGCGAAAGCCACGGCCAGCCCCGCCACTCCGCCCAGGACCGCCAGGAGCACGCTTTCCGTGAAGACCTGCCGGATGAGGCGGCTGCGCGGAGCGCCCAGCGCCACCCGGATCGCGGTCTCGAAGCGGGTGGCGGCGCCGCGCGCCAGCAGCAGGTTGGCGATGTTGGCGCAGGCAATCAGTAGCACCAGCCCGGAGATGGTCATCAGCAGGCGAAGACCGGCCGCGGCGTCCTGCTGCATATTCTGGACGCCGCCTCCCGCGGGCGCCACCACGATGCGCTGCTTGCTGAGCTGGGCGCGATCGCGCGCGGTGAGGTCGGGCTGGACGCTGAGCCATTGCTGGAGTTGAACGGTGGCCTTGGACTGGACGCTCTCCGGCCGCACCCCCGGCTTCAGCCGCCCGATGATGTACAGCCAGTGCATCCCGGCATTGTTGAGGATGGCGTTCGCTCCGTCGTGCGCAACCTCGGTGTGGAGCGGCAGCCAGAAATCCGGAGGGTCGGGACGCAGCTGATCGCCGAAGAATCCCGGTGGCGCGATCCCGGCCACCGTATACGGAACCTGGTCCATGACAAAGGTCCCGCCGATCACCGACGGATCGAGGCCGAAGTTCTGCTGCCAGGTGCGGTAGCTCATCACGGCCACGGGCGCGGCCCCCGGCTGGTCGTCTTCGGGCGCGATCGCTCTCCCCGCGAAGGCGCCGAGGCCGAGGGTGGTGAAATAGTTGCCGGAGACGAACTCGCCGACGAAGGGCTCCGCCGGACCGCTTGCCCCGCTGCGCCGCACGTTCAAGCTCTGAACGCCGCCCTCAAAAGCGGCCATCTGGCTGAACTCGGGCTGGTGGTCGCGGAACTGCTGATAGAGCGGATACGAGAAGATGGCCCAGTCGTCCTGCAAGCCGCCAATCACGCAGCAATTGCCGTTGTTGCCGAGCCGGTAGAGTTCCTTGGGATTGGCCACCGGCAGGCTCTTGAGCATCACCGCGTCGACGAGGGTGAAGATGGCGGTGTTGGCGCCGATGCCGAGCGCCAGCGTAAGCACGCAGACCATCGCGAAACCCGGCGATTGCCGCAAGCGGCGCCATCCATAGCGAAGATCCTGCCTGAACGTGGACATGTCAGTGCCCTCTGTCGTCTATTACGCAAGCGCGCTGACGCCGGTTTCATCAAGCCAGAGGACGATTCGGGTCGTCGACGCTCCGTCTCTTCCCTTGCCCCTTGCCTCCTGCCCCTTGCCCCTTGCCTCTTGCCCCTTGCCCCTTGCCTCTTGCCCCTTGCCTCTTGCCCCTTGCCCCTTGCCCCTTGCCTCTTGCCTCCTGCCCCTTGCCTCTTGCCCCTGGCTCTTCGTCACTCGTGGCGCAGCGCCATCATGGGGTCCACGCCTGCTGCCCGGCGGGCGGGCAGGTAGGCGGCCAGCAAACCCGTTACCGCCACCAGCAGCCCGGCGAGCGCCAGCACCACCGGATCGAGCGCCGAAACGCCGTACAGCAGGCTGCGCAGCAGGCGTTCGCCGGCCAGCGAAGCCGTCAGACCCAGCACCAGTCCGCACGCGAGGAGCGCCAGAGCCTGCCTCATGACCATGGAGAGGACCGTGGAACGGCTGGCGCCCAGAGCGATTCGCACCCCGATCTCGCGGGTGCGCCGCGACACCGAGTAGGCCATCACGCCGTAGAGTCCGACCATGGTCAGCAGCAGGGCGATGCCCGCAAAGCAGGCGAGCAGGAGAGTGTGAAAACGCGGCTCGGTGATCTCGGCGGAGAGGAGCTCCTCCATCGTGCGGACCTGAAAAACGGGCACCAGCGGGTCGAGCGCCGCCATCTGCTCGCGGACGGCCGATTCCAGGGTTCGCGGGGAAACGGCGGTGCGCAGCATCGTCACCGGCGGCTGCCAGGCAAGCTGCTTGTAAGGAAAGTAGTAGATGGGTTTAGGCTCGGTATCCATCGCAAACAGCTTGGCGCTGCCCACTACGCCCACGATCTCGCGTGGCATCTCTTTCTCCCCCGAGTCCGTCGCGCCGGGCGTGATGCGTTTGCCGATCACATCTTCGCCGGGGAAGAATTTGTCCGCGAACGCCTTGTTCACAATCAGCACCCGCGGCGATGTTTTGTCATCGCGCTCAGTGAAGAATCGTCCTTGGAGCAGTGGAATGTCCGCAGTGGAAAAGTAGCCGGGCGTGGCGAAGGCCATGCGTGCATGGGGCCGGTTTGGGGGGCCGGAAGGCCGTTCTTCGATGTTGAACGAGATGGTGGCATTGTCGCCGCCGAGCGGCAGTGGCCAGACGCCCGCCGCCGATTGCACGCCCGGAATGGCGCGCATGCGATCGAGCAGTTGATCGTAAAACGCCACTTGCTGGGCTTCCTTGTATTGAGAGTCCGGCAGGCTGAACCAGTACGTGAGAAGATGGTCCGGCTTCAAACCCAGATCGCTCGTCTCAAGGCGCAGAAAGCTCGCCATCAGGAGGCCAGCCCCGGTAACCAGCACCAAGCCCAGCGTCACTTGGGCGATCACCAAGCCACCCCGAAGGCGATCGCGCCGGTCGGTGCTGCCGCGGGTCTGCTCCTTCAAAGAAGCGGCCAGGTCAACCTTGGAAGCCTGCAGCGCGGGCGCCAGCCCAAAGACGACGCTGGTCAGAAGAGCCAGAATCAACGAAAAGGCGAGCACGCGGCTGTCAATGGAGGCTTGGGCCAGGCGCGGGATACTCTGGCCGCCGAGCGGCAGCACAAAATGGAGGGCATACCAGGCGAGAGCGGTTCCCGCGGCTCCGCCGAAAATCGCCAACAGGCAGCTCTCGGTGAGCAGTTGGCGCAGCACGCGTCCCCGGCTGGCGCCCAGGCTCGCCCGCACCGCCATTTCGTGCTCGCGGGCAGCAGTTCGGGCCAGCAGCAGGTTGGCGATGTTGGCGCAGGCAATCAGCAACACCAGGCCGACGGCGCCCAGGAGAATCAGCAGGGGCGTGCGCATGTCGCCCACCAGCGTTTCAAGCGCGGGCTGTACCGAAGCCTGGCGAAAGTTAGTGTTCGAGTCCGGATACTGCTTGGCCAGGGCCGCTGCGATGACATTGAGATCGGCGCGCGCCTGATCGATGGTGACGCCGGACTTCAGCCGCCCCAGAGCGGTCAGCCAGTGGGCGCCACGCTGCTCGGTGATGGGCTGATCGCCCGGCGGCGCCTCGCGGTCGTCGGCGATCGTAGTCCACAGCTGGACGTTAGGTTCGTTGACAGGAAACGCGAAGCCAACCGGCGCGATGCCCACCACCGTATATAGCTTCCGGTCGAGCGCAATGGTGCGCCCAACGATGCTGCGATCGCCGCCGAATTGTGTCTGCCAGAACTTGTGGCTCAGTACTACCACGTGCGTGCCGAGAGCTTCCTCGGATTGCAGGAATCCGCGGCCCAACTCCGGGGCGATACCAAGAGTCGGGAAAAGGTCCCAGGTAACCATCTCCGCGTCCAGTTGGGTAGGAGCGCCGGCGCCCGTCAGCACCATGTTGCTGTCGCGCGAGGTGATCAAGTGCTCGAAAGTTTGGTTCCGCGAGCGGAAGTCGAAGAAGTCAGGGTAGGACATGCTGTTCGGTATTGGCACGCGCATGTCCATCGATTGCACCGTCATCAGCCGCTCGGGCTGGGCGTAAGGCAAGGGCTGCAGCAGGACGGTGTTCACCACGCTGAAAACGGCGGTGTTGGCTCCGATACCGAGCGCTAGCGTGAGCACGGCCGCGAGCGCGAAGCCCGGCGCGTTCCACAACTGGCGCCAAGCGTAACGGAGATCTTGGAGCAACGTCGACATGACACACCCTCGGGAGCAAACCCGCCAACCGATCTGCGGTTTGGGCAGGAATCGCCGCTCATCCTGCACGCATCCCTCTTGCCAATCCGAATGATTGAACCGCAAGGAGTTAGGGAGGTGCACGGCGGCGCGTTGTCCGGATTTGGACGCCCTATTCCCCGAGTGAACAGGGTGATTTCCTGATTTTCAACCCCTAGCGCGGAGCCCCTTTGCCCTATCGCCAGCCGCCAGTTGCTGTAAGCTGGTGACGGAGTGCGCTGGCTTGCGCAGTGAGACCTTCGATCGGGTAGTGCGGCTCGTGGCCCGCGGCGAGGTGGTTGTTTCGGCGCATGGCTACGACGAGCTTGGCGCAGATGGTATCCTGATCAGGGATATCCTGGCAGGGGTCGGCGAAGGTATCGTGATCGAGGATTATCCGGCCTACCACCGAGGTCCGTGCGTGCTTGTGAAGCAACGCGACCGGCAGGGCCCGGTTCACGTTGTGTGGGGCATTCCGAGCCAGGCCGTTTCCCCGGCGGTCATCGTGACGGCCTACCGACCGGATACCAGCCGATGGACAGAGGATTTCTTGAGGAGAAGATCATGACGCGCGGGCGCGGCACCAAGCTGGTGCAGGTGGGCGACTACGTCGCTTGCGTCGAGGTAGACTGGCTTCAATCGGAAACCGGATGGTCGCCGTATCTGTCGTTGCAGGACGCTCAGAAGCTGGATGACGTCCGCGAAGCCCTCCGCCGGGGAGATCTCAAAGCGGCGGGACAACTGGCCCGAATCTACCAGCTCACGCCCGTCTCCGTATGAACCGCCGCCCAACCTGGGAATTGATCAGGCCGGCGGGTTAGGACCGTTGCTGGCGAGCCGGTTCCTTTGAATCACCCCTTCCTACTGTCCTTCTCGACACACCTCCAACCCGGCGCTTCTGGGCAAGGATTCCGCTCGCGTCTGACAGCAGCCTGCATGGCCCGGTCGGCGCACGGGATAGCTGTGCGGCCGAGGAAATCACATACGCGGCTGGAAGGAGCGGACCCCTTCACCGGCAGGGACATTTCCTGAATAGTTGCTTACTGCGGGAAGCCCTTCCGAGCCGCGGAAATTCGGCGAGCCGTTCGCCGGCCAGAATCAACTGTTCGATAACATGAAGGGCGTAATGTTCGGAGCCTGTGGCGATGTAGTCGCGAATCGAGCGAAGGTCTTCAAGGGAGGGATCGGTCCAGACGAGCTTCATTCGGAGAGGAATTGCTCTTCACTTCTTCATTAGTCACAACGCGGCCTTGTTCGGCCGCCTCGATCCCCCTCTCAATCTTCTTCCGGACGTACATCTGATAAATGACGTCCTCCCAGGAGGTATCCTCGGGCAAACCGTCAATCAGCTTCAGCGCCTCTTGTTTGACTGCACTCACTGTCCTTGTCCTCGCTTCCCCCTGCTTCCCTGAATCTATCCATAAACAGGGCTGGGAATTGGCCAGCCGACACATAGCGCAGCTACACCAAGCGGGAACAATGAGGGCAAATCTCGTCGCCATCCGTGAATCGCAGAGCTGGCGCCACTCCATTCGCAGACGGTTGACGGCTCCTATGCTATTCTGCGCGGCACTTGACCACGTGTAGGCATTGGTATATACCCGTTCCGTGAGCGTTAGGTTGAGGGATTCCTGTCAGAGCGGCATGGCGAATCAGAGCGTTGCCCAGATCACGGGCCAGTCCCGCTGGGAGGGCGTGGGAAAGGCACCTTATTTTTACAAACGAAGCCGTCATCATATTGAAAACACACCGCTTCTATTTTTGGAATCCGCCCGATCCCGTCAAGTAGTTCAAAACAAAAGCGTTGCACATCGGATCCCGTCATCTTGCTGATAAGAAAGGTGGTTGGGAGTTTTCGGCCCGTTCATTCACGCGTCCGCGGCCGTCCACCCGATTCTGGGCATCGACCGCATTTGGCCGCCCGCGGACGAGCGTGCGCCCATCTGACGAGACGCCGCTGCCTGCTGGCGCCGAACCCGAATCGGCGTATAGTGTGCCGAGGTGGATCAACGCCATGCGAACGCCGTCCCGTGTGTCGATATTCTTCAGCTTAGGCGCCGTCGCAGCGTGGATGGTGCTTCCGTCGCCGGTCCGCTCTCCCGGCAAGCCGCAGGAAATCCGATGGAAACATCTCTCGAGCGCTACGGGCGATCTGCCCGCGCCCGGTGAATCCCAGCAGCAGACCGGCGCGTTAGTCTCTGACCTCGACGGGAACGGCTTAAATGACTTCGTCTTGAGTTTTCGTCAGAAGCCTCCCGCGCTGGTCTGGTACCGGCGCAATCCGCGCGGGTGGGATCGATACGTCATCGAAAAGGAGTACCTGACCGTCGAGGCGGGCGGTGCAGCATACGACATCGATGGCGACGGCTATCCTGACCTCGTTTTTGGCGCCGATTACCAGGGAGATCAGCTCTGGTGGTGGCGCAATCCCGGCGGGCATTACGATCCCAACGTTTCTTGGGAGCGGCACGTCATTATGAAGGGCGGAGCCCACCAGTTCCACGATCAGATCTTCGGCGACTTTGAGGGCATTGGCCGGCCCCAGCTCGTTTTCTGGAACCAAGGCGCGAAGACCCTCTACATCGCCACTATTCCACCCAACCCGCGCCAGGTGGACGAATGGCCCGTACAGAAGGTCTATTCGGGAAGCGCCGGCGAGGGTCCGGGAAAATACGCTGAGGGGCTGGCTGCAATTGACGTCGATGGCGATGGCCGGCTCGATCTGTTGGCCGGCAATTACTGGTTCAAGTACGAGGGCAGCGGTCATTTCCGGCCCATCAAGATCGCCGATATCGGCGGCCGGATCGCAGCCGGCCGATTCATCAAAGGTGCGAAGTATCCCGAGGTGGTGATCAACTCCGGCGACGGCATAGCCCCGCTGAAGTGGTACGAGTGCGAGGGTAACCCGGAGGATTCGAACTCATGGATCGGGCATGACCTTGTAGGCCGGGATGTCATCCACGGCCACAGCCTCCAGGTTGCGGACATCGATGGCGACGGCAACCTGGACATCTTCGCGGCTGAGATGGGCAAGTGGACGGAAAGCCGCCCCGACGCGGACAACCCCAATGCCGAAGCCTGGATCTTTTACGGCGACGGCCACGGCCATTTCCGCAAGACGCTCTTCTCGCGCGGGATCGGGTTCCACGAGGCGCGCGTGGCGGACCTCAACGGTGACGGCTTCCCGGACGTTCTAGACAAGCCGTACAACTGGGAGACGCCGCGGGTCGATGTCTGGCTCCAAGTCCGTGGGCACTCGCGATAGGGACAAGCCTGAGGGTTAGCGGATCTTGCCGCGCGCCGCCACGCGCCAGGAGCCCGCCACCTGCTGCTGGCGGATCAGAAATACTTCGTCGTGCATATTGACGCAGGTGCAGACGTGGTTGGGAATTACGGTCACTACTTCGCCGACCTGGAACCGATGGGCGGAGCCGGCGACGTCCACGTATCCGTGCTCTTCGTTCAACTTGATGAGCCGGGCGTCCGGCGCCTCCACAATATAGCCGTGACCCGACTTCGGCCCCGAGCCCAGGGCGTCGGACGACAGAGCCTTCGATCCGGCGTCGATGATGGCGCGGCCCGGCACCGCCGTCGATACCACAGTGGCCACTACCCGGGCAGCGCAATCGTCGAGGCGGCAGGCGCCTTGATAATGGGTGTTGAGATCGTTGTAGACGTAAGTGCCGGGCCGGATCTCGGTGACGCCTGGAATCGCTTCCTCCAGGGCCGCCGAGGGCGTCGATCCCCCGGAGACGATCCCGACCGGCAGGCGCGTTTCGGCCAAGGCCGCGAGCGCGCGTTCCACCCGCGCGGCCACGCGTACGGCCTCGGCTTGCCGCTCTTCGGTGGTGCCCCAGATGCTGCCGAAAGAAGTCATCAGGCCGCGAAATTTCAAGCCCGGCAGAGACTCCACTTTCCTGGCCAGCTGCGCGCAGCCGGGACCAGGCTCCAGGCCGCAGCGACCAAGTCCGGAATCGAACTCCACCAGCACACCGATCTCTGCCGCCTGAGCGCTCAAGGCCTTGGAGAGCTCTTGGGCCGTCGACTCGTGGTCCAGCGCAATCAGCATCCGGCGCGTGCGGGCCAGCGCCCCCAGGCGCCTCAGTTTCTCCGTGCCCCAGACGGGATAGGCGAGCAGCAGATCGTCGAAGCCCGCGCCCGCCATCACCTCGGCTTCTCCCACTTTGGCCACCGTCAGCCCTATCGCGCCGCGATCCACCTGCATGCGGGCCGCCTCTGGCGTCTTGTGGGTCTTAATGTGGGGACGCAGGCCAAGCTGGTGCCGGCGGCAGTACTGCGCCATGCGGTCAAGATTGCGCTCCATGATCTCGAGGTCGATGGTGAGCGCCGGGGTGGAAAGCTCGCGCAGGTGCATTCGAAGATCTCCTCCGCAGATGGGCCAGAATCCTTGGTCAGGACTCGCCGCGCCCTGCCATTGTCGCCAGAGCGGGCGGCGTCACAGCACCGACTCGGCCCAGTCTTCGAGCACGCCCTTCACCTTGACCATGAACTGGTCTGCCACGGCGCCGTCGATGATGCGATGGTCGAAGGAGAGCGACAGGTAGGCCATGGGCCGGATGGCGATGGCGTCGTGGCGCACCACGGCCCGCTTTTCGATCGCTCCCACTCCCAGAATCGCCACCTGGGGCTGATTGATGATTGGCGTCCCGATAAGACTGCCGAAGACGCCCGGGTTGGTGATGGTGAACGTTCCCCCCTGGACCTCGTCGACGTTCAAGCGCTTGGTGCGGGCGCGCTCGGCGAGATCGGTGACGGCGCGAGCCACTCCCAGAAAGTTCTTCTCGTCGGCGCGCTTCACCACCGGCACAATCAGTCCGGTCTCCAGCGCCACCGCAATGCCGATATTCATGTCGCGCTTGTAGACCACGTTGTCGCCCTCGACGGAAGCATTGAAGACCGGATACTGCTTGATCGCTTCCACGACCGCCCTCACGAAGAACGGGGTGAAGGTAAGCTTGAGCCCGTTGCGGCGCTCGAATTCGGCCGCCTGCTGGGCCCGAAGGTCAACCACCCGCGTCATCTCGACCTCAAAGACGGTGGTGACGTGTGCCGAGGTCCGGCGGCTCAGAATCATGTGCTCGGCAATCTGCTTGCGCATCGGGGTCATCGGCACCACCTGGGTGCCGCCAGTGAAGACCATCGGAGCAGGCGCGGCCGGTGTGGGCGCCGGAGCGACAGGATGCGCGACGACGGGTGGCGCCGCCCCTGCCGGAGGGGCTGGGTGTCGAGCGGCTGCTCCGGCGGAGCGTTCAGCAATGTGGCCCAGGATGTCTTGCTTGCCGATCCGGCCGCCGAGCCCTGTGCCTCTGACCTGCGCCAGGTTAATGTCGTGCTCCTTGGCCAGACGGCGAACCAGCGGCGACGAGCGTATCTTCTCCGCGACCGCTGGACTCGGCGGCGCCTCCTCCATCGATACGCCGGGACTCGGGATGGCCGAAGGAGCCTCAGCCGTCGGAGCCGCGACGTCTGCGCCCGGACCCTCGCCGTCGATCTCCGCCACCACCGCGTTCACTTCGACAGTCTGGTTCTCGTTCACCAGAATCCGGGTGAGAATGCCGGCCGCGGGCGACGGGATTTCGGCATCGACCTTGTCGGTGGAAATCTCGAAGAGGGGCTCATCGCGCTCCACCGTGTCGCCCACCTTTTTCAACCACCTGGTGACGGTCCCTTCCGCAATGCTTTCACCCATCTGGGGCATGATTACGTTCGTTGGCATTCGTTGCACCTCGAGCTAGGCTCAATACTGGTGAAGCTTGCGCGCCGCCTCGGCGACCTTCCGCGCGTTGGGGAGGAAGTATTCTTCGAGCGGCGGCGAGAACGGGACCGGCGTGTCTGGAGCCGTGACCCTTACCACCGGCCCGTCCAGATCTTCGAACGCCTTCTCGGAGATCAGGGCCGCCAGTTCGCCGGCGAATCCGCCGATGCGCGTGTCCTCGTGCAGCAGGATCACTTTGTTGCACTTGCGCACACTCGCCAGCACGGCTTCTTCATCATAAGGGAGCAGCGATCGGAGATCGACGACCTCGAGCGAGATCCCCTCCTTTTCGAGCTCCTGCGCGGCCTCCAGCGCCGTCCAGACCATCGCGCCGTAAGTGATCACCGCGATGTCGGCGCCCTCGCGCGCCACGCGGGCCTTGCCGATGGGCACGATGAAGTCTTCTTCCGGCACTTCTTCCTTGATGCGCCGGTAGAGGAATTTGTGCTCGTAGAAAATCACTGGGTTCGGGTCGCGAATGGCCGCCTTGATCAGGCCCTTGGCGTCGTAAGCGGTGGCCGGCACCACCACCTTCAAGCCCGGCGTGTGCACGAACCACATTTCATTCGACTGCGAATGGTAAGGGCCGCCGTGCACTCCGGCGCCGGAAGGGCCGCGAATCACCAGCGGGACCGCCGGTCCCCAGCGGTAGTGGAGCTTGGCGGCCATGTTCACGATCTGATCGAAGCCGCAGGCGATGAAATCCATGAATTGCATCTCGACCACCGGCCGCATGCCCATCAACGCCGCGCCCACCGCCGCCCCCACGATGGCCGATTCGGAGATGGGCGCGTCGATCACCCGGTCGGCCCCGAACTTCTCCAGCATGCCTTGGGTCACCTTGAAAGCGCCCCCGTAAGCCCCGATGTCTTCGCCGATCAGGAAAACCGACGGATCGCGCTCCATCTCCTCCCAGAGACCCTGGCGAATGGCTTCAAGATGGGTCAGAACCGGCATGCGCAACTCCAAGAATCGGGAGATCGGTTCATTGAATCATGGACGATTGGTGATCGGGTGGTTTGGGCAAGACCCGTTCTCAATGAGCCGGTGAGCCGATCATCAGATCGCCCGATCCATCGCTTCCCACCAGCAATGCGGCCCGCAATACACTCCTTCAACGGCTTCGGCGCCGTCCGGCAGCGGGCTCGATTCCGCAAAAGCCGAGGCGTCATCCAGCTCGGCCGCGATCTGCGCTTCCAGTTCCCGCAGGCGCTTCGCAGTCAGCACCTTCTTCGCCAGCAGCAGCTTCTCGAAGCGCGCCACCGGATCCTTTTTGGCCGCCGACTCCAGGCGCTCCTTCGGCACGTACTCGGCGGCATCGTGAGCCGAGTGTCCGGTCATGCGGAAAGTCTTGCACTCGACAAACGTCGGACCCTTCCCTGCCCGGGCGCGGGCGATGGCCTGGCGGACCGCCTCATAAACCGCCAGCACGTCATTGCCGTCGATGGTGGCGCCCGGCATACCGTAGGCCGGCCCGCGCACGGAAAGATCCTTGACAGCATACTGCCGCTCCGTCGGTGTCGAGTAGGCGTAGGCGTTGTTGTTGCAGATGAAGATCACCGGCAGCTTCCAGACGGCGGCCATGTTCATGGCCTCGTGCACGTCGCCGCGGCTGGTGGTGCCGTCGCCGAAGTGGACCAAGGTCACGTGGCCCTGGCCGCGCTGCTTCTGCACCAGGGCCGTGCCGCAAGCGAGCGGGCAGGTGTCGCCCAGGGGCGAGATGATCGGAATCAGGCCGCGCTTCACGTCGCCGAAGTGACCGGTGTTGTCGCGCCCGCGCGAAGGAGCATTGCCGCGGGCCAGCCAGTTGAGGAAGATCTGGCGCAGGGTAAAGCCTCGAATCAGCCAGGCGGCAAAGTCGCGATGGCTGGGAAAACTGACGTCGCCCTCGCGCAACTGGATGGTGGCGCCCACCGCCATCGCCTCCTGGCCCCGGCCCACATAGACCCCTCCCACGATCTTGCCTTGCCGATAGAGCACGCGCTCGATGCGATGCTCGGCCTCGCGGGCCACCTTAAGGTAGTAGAGCATCTGTTCGAGCGTCGGCGCGGCAGGGCTGCCCACGCCGGATCGCGCATCTCGGTGTGGCTTCTTGGGCGCGCTTTGCCCGGCTCTGGTGCTTCTCAATCGATCACCTCATGGCCGCGGCCGACAAAGTTGACATCTTGACGCCGATGCGATATGTCTAGACATATGAGAACGACCATACGGCTCGATGATAGCCTTCTACGACAGGCGAAACAAGCTGCGGAAGAACGCGGACAGACTCTCACGTCGTTGATCGAGCAGGGACTGCGGCTGCTGCTCGCCAGTTCCAAGCCGCGCCACCATCGGCAGCGATTCGACCTGCCGGTCTCGCGCGTGGGCGGCGGCACCTTGCCAGGCGTTGACCTGAGCAATTCCGCCGATCTTCTGGACCGAATGGAAGCCCGCCGGTGATTCTGCCGGACGTGAACATCCTCGTGTACGCCTTCCGCGACGATGCGCTGGAACACGCCGAATACCGCCAATGGCTTCTCTCGATGATTAACGGCGACGCCGCCTATGGAGTTTCCCCTCAAGTATTGAGCTCCTTCGTGCGCATCTGCACACACCCTGGCATCTTCGTGAGACCGAATACGGTTGATCAAGCCCTACGATTTTGCGAGATCGTCATGCAGCCTGCGCACTGTCAGCTGATTCAGCCGGGAGTGCGTCACTGGAACATCTTTGCAGATCTCTGCCGCCGAGCCCGAGCCTCGGGCAATCTTGTTCAAGACGCCTGGTTCGCAGCGCTTGCGATCGAGCATGGTTGCGAATGGATCACCGCCGACCGCGACTACGCCCGGTTTCCCGGTTTGCGATGGCGGCCCGCTTTCTGAGCCTGTGACTGCAAGATGCCCCGCAGTCCTCCGTTGACTCAATCACCCGATGACCTGATCCTTCAAGCCCAGACCGGCCGCGCCGCCTCTTCCGGCGCCGGAAACGGACTCGACTCCGCAAACTCGACGTCCTCGCGAATCACCTGGTCGAGCCGCGCCTCGAGACCGGATTTCTCCTCCGCGCTTATCAGCTTTCTTTGCGCCAGGAACTTCTCGTACTTCACAATCGGATCGCGCGCCCGCCACTTCTCCAGCATGGCTTTGGGGACGTAGCGGGCGTCATCGTGCTCGGCGTGGCCTTTCATGCGCATGGTCAAGGCTTCGATCAGGGTGGGACCGCCGCCCCGGTAAGCCCGCTGCCGGGCTCGCCGGGTAGCCTCATAGACTTCCACCACGTCATTGCCGTCGATCGACTCGCCCGCGATACCGTAGGCCCGCGCCCGGTCCGCAATCCTGGTGTTGGCCATCTGCTTCTCGACCGGGGTCGAGTAGGCCCAGCCGTTATTTTCCACTATGACGATCAGGGGCAGCTTGAGAACGGCGGCAAAGTTCAGGCCCTCGTGGAAAGGCGTGGTGCTGGTAGCGCCATCGCCCACGTAGGTGAGACCGACCCGGCGCTCGCCCCGGATCTTGGCGGCCAAACCGACACCCGATAGCAACGGCACCAGTTCGCCCAGCATGCTGATCGGGGCCATCACTCCGCGCTGGAGATCGCCAAAGTGGGTGTTGGCTTCGCGCCCGCCAGTGGGACCGTCGCGCCGCGCCATGTACTGCAGGAAGACGTCGCGCGGCCGGAACCCTCGAACCAGCGTGGCGCCCACGTCGCGAATCATGCCGCCTAGAAAGTCGTCAGGGCCCAGCGCGTAGGCCGAGCCGACGGCCGTCGCTTCCTGGCCCAGGCTCGAGTACACGCCGCCCACCACCTTGCCCTGGCGGTAAAGGTTGGTCAACTGCTCGTCGACCCTCCGGTTGAGGCGCAGGTAGTAATAAAGCTCGTGGTATTGGGCCCGGGTCAGTTTAGCGGCCATGGAATGGTGGTTTACGGCATCCCCGACATGTCTTGGAGCCTCTGGCGACACGGATCGCTACCAGTCTACACAGGAAGCGGACCGCCTGGAAGCGCCATCTGGCAGGGGCGCATCTCGAGGCCGAAGACGGCGCCAAACTGCTCGATGACCCGCCCGGCGACCGGCTCGACTCCGACCTCCCGGCCCAGCAGGCGTGAGAGCGAGGTCACGCCTTTGTCCCTGAGGCCGCAGGGGACGATCCAGTCGAAATAGCGCAGATCGGTGGCCACGTTGAAGGCGAAACCGTGCGAGGTGACCCAGCGCGAGATGTGGACTCCCATAGCCACCAGCTTCTCGTTGCCCACCCAGACGCCGGCCGCGCCCGCCAGGCGTCTGGCGGCGATACCATAATCGGCCGCCACCCGAATGAAGACCTCTTCGAGCGACCGCATGTACCAGGCGATGTCCCGCCGATGCACCGCCAGGTCGATGATCGGATAACCGACCAGCTGGCCAGGGCCATGATAAGTGACATCGCCGCCGCGGTCGGTCTCGACCACTTCGGCTCCGCGCGATCTCAAGAACGATTCGGGCACCAGCACGTTCTCGCGCCGGGCATTGCGACCCAAGGTGTAGACATGGGGGTGCTCCAGCAGCAGCAGGGTGTCGGGAATCGCGCCGGCCTTCCGCGCCGCAACCCGCTCATGCTGCAGCGCGAGACCGATCGCATAATCGACGATTCCGAGCTGTTCAACCTGGCAGATCATCTCCGGTCCCGGGAGGCGCGGCTACAACCGCCTGGCCACGAAGATCAGTTCTCCGGGGTACTTCGAGCCGTAAGGACTCTTGTCATAGTCGGCGAAGACGTCTTCCACCTCGAATCCGCATCGGGCCAGCAGGTGTTCGGCTTCGTAGCGAAACAGGTGCCGCATCCGGAAGCGGTGAACCAGGCGCTCCTCTCGGCCGTCGGGATGCGTGACCAGATAGATGAGCTCGACGTCGTTGACCTGCTCAAACAGGTCCCGCCCCGGCACCCGGATGCGCCGCAGCACCCGGCGGCCGTCCGGCAGGGTGAACTCGGGCTCCTCGCTGCCGGGAGGCGGCGTGCCCTCTGGCGCGCCCAGGTAGGGAATCGAAGGATTGAAGAGGTCGAGCACCAGCTTGCCTCCGGGCGCGAGATGACGGTGAATCGAACGGAGGCAGGAGATCTGATCCTCGGTGGTGATCAGGTGCTGAAAGGGGCGGAAGGGGATGGTCACGAGCTCAAACTGCCGCCGCAGATCGAAGCGGCGCATGTCGCCGCGCACCAGGGTCACGCGGCTCTGCAATTCTTCGGGTTCGGAGGCCAGTTTCTGCCGGCAGATCGCCAGCATGGAGGAGGAGGCGTCGAGACCTGCGATCCGGACCCCCGCCCGGGCGGTGGGGATCAGCACGCGGCCCGTGCCGCAACCGACCTCCAGCACCGCGCCCGGGGCGGCCCGCGCCATCTCCACGAAGAAAACGACATCCTGCCGCTCCCGGTAGGGGACGACCGAGTCATAGAACTCAGCGATCTGGGCATACTCGTCAACTCCCCCGGAAGGGTTCATCGTGGACAGGGCCTCACAGGGCCTCGATGTGAATCGAACCGGCGCTCGAATGAGCCCGAAGCAGCGGCCCACCCGACCCCAGCTTGCCAATGACGTGCGACCGGCCGATCGTGCCCGAGACCTGAATCGGCAGGTCGGAGATCACCGAGCCGGCCGAGGTGGAAGCATCCAGATCCAGATTAGCAGAGCGGTCAATCGCCACGCGCACGCCGCCACCCGAACTCTCCAGGTTGCCGCCGCGAGAGTTACCGGGGGCGAAGCGCACCTCCAGCGACCCTCCCGAGGTATCGGCCTCCACCCGGCCGCCGGCGCCCTCGATGCGAATCGATCCGCCCGACGTGTGAGCCAGCAGATCGCCCTTGACCTCGCGGAGATCGATCGAGCCGCCGCTGGTCTTGGCTTCGAGCGCCCCACCCAGGTATTCGGCCCGAATGCCGCCCCCGGAAGTATCCACCCGCGCCGTCCCCTGGACATGCTCGAGGTCGATGCTTCCGCCCGAGGTATGCGCGCGCAGGTTGGCGCCTAGATCCGACGCCTTGATGGACCCGCCCGAGGTGTCGAGCTCGGTCTCGCGCTTGATCCGGGAAGCCTGTACGCTGCCGCCCCCGGTTTTCACCTCCACTGTCGTCTCCTCAGGCACCGTAATGTCGAAGCGGAGCCTCAAGCCGTGCGGAGACCCCCACGATCCCCAGCCGTGACGCCGCACCACGATTCTCAGCTCTCCCGGGCTTTCCTCGAAATGGAAGTCGAACAGCTTTTCGACGTCGTCGCGACTTGAGGTCACGATCACGGTGGCTCCCGCCTCGGGGGAGCCGTTAACCTCCACCCCACCGTCGCTCGATTCGAGCACCAGCCGACCCCCGGGATCAAGCTTAAAATGCTTCTCGCTGCGATAGTCCGCCCGCAGCATGGCTGGCGCCGCCAGCGCCAACGCGAACACACACAAGAGCAGCCCCGACATTCTGCCTCTGGCCATCAGCGAGCCCTCCTTCGTCTCGGCAATGCTAACTCATCTGGGACTACGCACCTTCGGGAGCCCTGGTTCCTGCCGGGCCGGTCCGTTCCCTCGGCAGGACGAGCGGCTCCCCTCGAAAGAGACGTTTCGGGATCGCTCCGTTTGGCCGGCGAATGGCTTGACAGACATCGATTACCGTCGTATAAGTAACTGATCATCTCACAGAGTGCCGCTTGCTGGGCGGTGAGCAATGAGAGGGAGAACACCTAGGTCAATCCTTCAGCACTGGGCATGCGCCGGGAGAGGCTCGAAACTCGGGGCCAGAAAAACGAACCCAAGCGAACCCAACGTGGTTAAGTGCTTTGATATGATAGCATTGTGACAAATTTTTCAAAAGCGAAGCCAAGGAGCTTATCTTCTTTGCTTTCAACAGATTACTATCCAAAAAAGGGCTGTTTACGGCAAAGAGTATGTTGATGCTACCCTTCCGGTCAATGAGAACCACTGGCGAGGGGCGAAGACGCCCAGAAGGTCAAAAACGAACCCAGGCGAACCCAACGACGTTAAGCCTAACGGATTCATCGGGTTATCGAGACTTTCAAAAAAGCGAACCCGTGGTGGTTATCTCGCTTGTTTTCAAAGACTTCGGAAGGAGAATGGGCCGAATTTTAGGAAAAGGATGGTTTCACCGGTCAATGAGAGCCGAAGGCTGCCCCACGGTCTCCCGGGGCTGGGCAGCGGGGATTGACCCAGGCGCGATCCTAGACGGGCTGGAGAGCCAGGGGCGGAGGTCCAGCGCGGGCCGCGACCCTCTGATCTTTGACGGAACACGGCGCTCGCCTGAGGTGTCTTAGATTGCATAAGGTTGAGCCGGCAGCCTGCGGGACGTGAGCTTGCCGTGGTCCCGGGTGCCTGCTATGGTGGTGTTATGGAAGCGGCTCGAGCGCTCCAAACAGCTTTACAGGGCATCGGTCAAACAGCTCTGGAAGAAATCGGGACCCGAGCGGCCGAAGAAGCGGCCCTGGTCGCAGAACTTAAGGCCGGCGCGGAGGAGGCGTTCGCCTACGTCCTCGGCGTCTATGAGAACCCCATCTACGGCTTGGTGTCGCATGTTCTCGGCAACGATGCGGATGCGGCCGACGTGCTGCAGAATGTGTTCTTGAAGGTCGTCCGTGGGATCGGCCAGTTTCACGGCCACAGCAGCCTCAAGACCTGGATCTATCGCATCGCGGTGCGCGAGGCCTTGAACTACCGCCGCGGCTGGTTCCGGCGCCACCTTCACGAGCCTTTCTCCCGCGATGAGGAGTCGGCCGAGCCGGCGGTCGCGCTGGCCGCCAAGGCGGACGGCGACGATCCTTACGAGACTCTCGAGCTGGCCGAGCGGCAACAGATGGTGAAGGTGGCGCTCAACGGCCTGCCCCCGGCCTACCGCGCCGTGCTGGTGCTGCGCGAGATCGAGGAGTTCTCTTACGACGAGATCGCCGAGGTGCTGGGCATCGCGGAGGGCACGGTGAAGTCGCGCTTGATGCGTGGTCGGGAGCTGCTGCGGCGGAAGCTGGCGGCGGTTCTGGGTTACTGAGTCAGGTTCGGTTTGGGATCAGCATATGTTCGAGTCCTGCCTCGAAATTCGACGTCAGTTTTCCGAGTACGTCGATAACACGTGCTCGGATGGGGCATGTCATTCGATTCGATACCACTTGCGAACCTGCGCCGCCTGCGCGCTGGAGCTGGAGCGCTATCAACTCCTGCGCGCGGACTTGCGCACCCTGCCGCGGCCGAGGCTGCGCGAATCGGCCAGGTTGCGGCTGGAGGTGGCGCTCTCGCGAGCGCTTCACGCCAATCCCCTGGAGAACCTCTGGCTGCACTTCGAGAACGCCTTCCGCCCCTTGTTGCTGCCGGCTTCCGGCGCGGTGCTGGCCGGGCTGCTCTGCCTGGGCCTCACCCTCGACTGGCTGATTGTTCCGCCGCCCCCGGCGCCGGACGCGTCGGTGACTCCGCCGGCGGTTGAGGCCTTGGAGCCGGTGGACTTCAATACCGGCAAGGATGGTCTCTGCCTGGTGGGGCACGTCAACGCGGACGGCCGGGTGGTGGACTACCAGGTGGTTTCCGGCAAAGAGTCGCCGGAGCTGAAGCCGCACCTCGATCACTTAATGTACTTCAGCGTTTTCCGGCCGGCCACGCGCCTCGGCAAACCTACCGACGGGCAAGTGATCCTGTCCCTGCGCCGCATTACAGTACGCGGCTGGGAGCCGCCGCCCCGCGACGAAACCGGCAAGAGCCCGGCCTCCAGTTCCTATCCCGCTTCCGAACCGGCGGAAAGGGCGCGGGTTTGACGCCTGCCTCAGCGCTCGCCTCAGAGAGGGAGGCACACGCGCCTGATCCGCGGCCGGGGTCGCCAATCCAACCCCTTGGCAGGGCTCTCCCGCTGTCATTCCGAGGATCCGCAGGCGACGAGGACTCTCGCAGTTTCGTTTCTTTTGGAGCGGGATTCCTCACTGCGCTCTGTCGAAGATCAGCAAAGGCCGTCATTCCCGCCAAAGCGGGAATCTGCTTTTCGGAGCCGACCTGGACCCCGGCTTGCGCGGGGGTGACAGCCAAAGCGACTTCCATCCCGTTCCTGATTCTCACCGCAGCCTTCCTCACGACGGCTCGGCCGGCGCGGGCCCAGCAGGGGGGCGGCAACGTAACCTTGGCCCCGAACGAGCAGCTTTTCACGGCGCTGACGGCCATGAACGCAGCCGGATACGACACCGGACTCAGTTCCGAGCCGGCTTCGAGCGCCCGTCTGGAGGCTCGCGCCTGGTGCAGCGAGCGTCAGATCGGGGTCTTGCCCGCGCTGCAGAAGTTCTATGCCGTCCACGCCTACGCGGATCCTGCCGCCAACCTGGGACAGTTCGTTTCCCTGGCGCTGATGATGGGTCCGCCTCCCAATTTCAAACTCATGGTGGCCGACACCGATCTCCCGCCCGACGCCCAAGCCATCAAAGACCTGGTTCCACTCCTGCAGCGCTTCTACCGGGAAGCGGATCTGCAGCAGCTCTGGACCAAGCTCCAGCCGGCCTATGACCAGGCCGTCGAGGCCTTGAGCAGTCCACTGCGGAGCGCCATCGCCGCCAGCGACGCCTACCTGCGCTTCGCCAGCGGGGCCTACCTGGGGCGCACGTACAGCATCAACGTGTCGTTGCTGGGCGCGCCCGATGAAGTCCAGGCGCGCATTTACGGCGCCAGCTACTACGTGGTGATCACGCGCTCTGCCCGATCACGGATCGCCGACCTGCGCCACCAGTATCTCCACTTCGTGCTCGACCCCCTGGCCCTCAAGTACGCCCTCGAGGTCCAGCAAAAGTCGCCGCTGGCCGCGCTGGCGCGTCCCGCCCCTGCTCTGGGCACCGACTTCAAAGAGGACTTTTCCCTGTTGCTCACCGAGTGTTTGATTCGCGCCGTGGAACTGCGACTCGACAAGCCCCCTAACGTGGCCGATCAGATCAATCAACTGACCAAGGACGGCCTGATCCTGGCGCCTTACTTTTACGAAGCGCTCGGCGACTATGCCAAGCAGTATGCTTCCATGAACGTCTACTACCGGCAGATGGTCTCGGGGATTGTGCTGCAGAAGGAGCGGCAGCGGCTGGCCAAGGTCCAGTTTTCGCCGGTTGCGGCTGCGCCCGAGCCGGTCAGCCATCCGGCCGCGCCGCCCACCTCGGAAGAGGGGCAACTCGACCAGGGCGACAACCTCATTTTTGACGCCAGGTACGCCGAGGCCAAGACCCTGTTCGAGGGCGTGCTCGCGACCTACCCCAACAGCGAGCGGGCGCTGTTCGGCCTGGCGGTGGTGGCCGCCAACACCCGCAAGCCCGACACCGCTGAGGAGTACTTCAAGAAGACGCTGGCTGTGGCCCGCAGCCTGCGGATCGCGTCCTGGTCGCACATCTACCTCGGCCGTCTGTACGACCTCGAGGGCCAACGCAAAGAGGCGCTGGCGCAGTATCAGGCGGCGACCTTGACGGCGGGTGCCTTTCCGGACGCGCTGCGAGCCGTGCAGGACGGTCTGGCACGGCCCTTCGGGTCCAAAGTGGAGTCTAAACCATGAGGGAGGCCCGGCGGCGGGGCTTGGCTCGCCAGGCCTGCGGCCATCAAATCTTGCGGAACGCCCAGAAGAGGAACCCCGCCAGAACGATGGAAGCCGGCAAGGTCAGCACCCACGCCATGGCCAGATTCCGCACGGTCGACCACTGCAAGCCGGAATTGTTGGCAGCCATGGTGCCGGCCACGCCTGAAGAGAGGACGTGGGTGGTGCTGACCGGCATACCGAATCGATCCGCCATCTCGATGGTGGCCATAGCCACGATCTCCGCCGAGGCTCCCTGGGCGTAGGTGAGATGGGTCTTGCCGATCTTCTCGCCGACCGTTATTACGATTCGCTTCCAGCCCACCATCGTGCCGAGCCCCAGCGCAATCGCTACTGCCACCTTCACCCAGGGAGGAATGAACTTGGTCGAATTGTCGATATGCTTTTTGTAGTTGGCGAGTTCGGCCTGCTCGACCAGCGTAAACTTCGGCTGGCCGGACTTTTGCATCAGGCGCAGGGCCTCGCTCACCACGTACATGTCGTTGCGGAAATTGGGGACGGAGGTGGGCGGCACCGCCCTCAGATTCCTGTAGATGGCCATTTCGTCGCCGATGCCGCTGATAAGCTGCCGCAGGGCGAGCATGGTGTTCGGCTTGAATTCCTTGGTGCGGATATACTCGGTCACATCCTCCCGCGGATCACCGACCACCGCCGAGGGTGCCACGTAGCGGCTGAGCATGTCGGCCGTCTGGCGGGACACGGCGATAAAGTCCTGGCTGTCTTTCGCAGTCACCGCATGGTTCAGAGCGTAGGCAGTGGGAACCGTGCCGATGAGAATCAGCATGATCAACCCCATGCCTTTCTGGCCGTCGTTCGACCCGTGTGCGAAGCTGACGCCCGTACAGGTCAGGATCAGGAGGCATCGAATCCAGAAGGGAGGCGGCTCCGTGCCTTCAGGAGCCTCATACAGGCTTTTGTCGCGAAACAGCACCTTCGTCAGGAGAAGCAGTAGAAACGCCAGACCGAAGCCGATCAAGGGCGACAACAGGAGCGTCTGGCCGATTTTGGTGGCTTGTGACCAGTCCACGCCGCTGGTGCCCGTTTTCGGCGACATCAACTGATTGGCGATCCCGACCCCGATGATCGATCCGATCATAGTGTGGGAACTTGAAGCCGGCAGGCCGAAAAACCAGGTTCCCAGGTTCCAGATGATGGCCGCGACCAGCAGGGCGAAGACCATGGAGAAACCGGCACCGCTGCCCACTTGTAGGATGAGCTCGACCGGCAGCAAAGAGATGATCGAGAAGGCCACCGCGCCGGTGGAGGTGAGCACTCCGAGGAAGTTCCATATGCCAGACCAGACCACCGCCATGTGCGGATCGAGCGAATGGGTGTAAATCACCGTGGCGACGGCATTGGCCGTGTCATGGAAGCCGTTCACAAATTCGAAGCCCAGGGCGATGCAGAGCGCCAGCCCCAGAAGGAGGAAGGGATAGGCCGAGGTCGTCCGCACCCCCGACAGATCGGAAACCAGATGAGAACCGGCGTAGGCGACCCCCGCCACCAGGGCGCACCCAAAGACCAGCATGCCGGTCCTGCTACCTTTGCCTTTGGCGAGTCTTTCCTCCAGCCGGCTCGGCGTCCGTTGCGCCATCGCGGTTATGCTCTCTTCGACAGCCATAGTCTTCCTCTAAGAGAGGAAGCGTACATTACGACTTGTGAACGTCGAGTTACAATTGTATGACAATTCAAGCGTGTTCCGGAGGCTCGACGTGTCCGAGTCCGGCGTTGGCGCGCGCAATCTGCCAAGGTTGTATACTCTTTGGCCACCCAGCGGATGCGACCGGGTATTGACGGCGGCAAAGGAGATGACATGCACACGTTCTTGGCGGAGCTGGCAGGCACCGCTTTGCTGATTCTGCTCGGCGACGGGGTGGTAGCGGGCGTTCTCCTCCGCAAATCAAAAGCAGAGAGCTCCGGTTGGATCGTCATCACCACAGGCTGGGGCCTGGCGGTGGCTATGGCCGTCTACGCCGTGGGCCGGATCAGTGGCGCGCATATCAACCCGGCCGTCACACTGAGCCTGGCGCTCGTGGGCCGGTTTCCCTGGGCCCAAGTGCCACTTTATCTGGCCGCTCAGCTTCTGGGCGCATTTCTGGGCGCCGTGCTCGTGTGGCTAGCCTATCTTGCCCATTGGCCCGAGACGCCCGACCCAGCGCCTAAACTGGGCGTCTTCTGCACAACGCCCGCCCTGCGGCAGGCGGCGGCCAACGTCATCACCGAAGCGATCGGCACCGCGGTGCTGATCTTCGGCGTGCTCGCCCTCGGCGCCTACAAGCCGGCCAACGACTCGGGCCTGACCCCGTTGCTCGTCGGTTTCCTGGTGTGGTCCATCGGACTCTCACTAGGCGGACCCACCGGCTATGCCATCAACCCGGCCCGCGACTTCGCCCCCCGCCTGGCTCACGCCTTGCTGCCCATCGCCGGCAAAGGCGGGTCGGACTGGGGATACGCCTGGATTCCCGTGCTGGGGCCGCTGGCAGGAGGGGCAATCGGAGCTCTGGCTTACGTGCGACTCTTAGCTTCGTGAGAAAGGCGATTCGCACATGCGAAGTAGAAAGTAGCGACCAGAATTGCCCCGATCCCTATTCGCTGCTCCGAAGCCCTCTATTCATGCTGCGGCCGATCTTCACACTCCGGATCAACAAACGCCCGGTGACGCTCGGCAAGCGCACGCTGGTGATGGGTGTGCTCAACGTCACGCCGGACTCGTTCTCCGACAGCGGTCTCCATCTTGACCCCGACTCGGCTGTTAAACATGGCCTGGCGATGGCGCGCCAGGGAGCAGACTGGATCGACGTGGGCGGCGAGTCGACCCGGCCGGGCTCGAGGCGTGTGGAGGCCGGCGAGGAACTCGCGCGCGTCCTGCCGGTGATCGGCCGCCTTCATCACGAGGCTCCGGCCCTGCCGATTTCGATTGACACCACCAGGGCTGAGGTGGCCGAGGCGGCGCTCCAGGCAGGCGCCGCGATCATCAACGATGTCAGCGGGCTCCGCTTCGATCCTGAGCTGGCGGAGGTCGCGCGCCGGCGCCACGCGCCGCTGATCCTGATGCACCTGCGGGGCCGGCCCGAGACCATGCAGCGTCGGCCCTTCGCGCGTGACATTGCTCGATCGCTCGGCCGTGGGCTGGCGTGGTCGGTCCGCCAGGCTCTGGAACGTGGCGCGCGCCGCTCCCAGCTCTTGATTGATCCCGGACTCGGCTTCGGCAAGACCCGGCGTCAGAACTACGAGATCCTTTCCGATCTCCGCCGCCTCCACCGCTTTGGACTGCCGCTGGTCGTTGGTAGCTCACGCAAGTCGTTCATCCAGGCGATCGCCGCCGGCGAAGGGCTGGACCCCGACCGCGGCGGGCAGCCCTCCCCGCGCCGAGACAAATCGGTGTCCGCCTTGGGGCCAACCCTGCGTGTGGCCGACGCCGCCGCCGTGGCGGCAGCGATCCTCGCCGGGGCCCACGTAGTCCGCGTACACGAGGTTGCCGCCTTGATGCCGGCGGTGCGCATCGCCGACGCCATCCTTGCGGCAGAGTAATTGGCGCCGCGGCCGAGGCGCACCGGCGTCCGCCCCATCGCGTGGTAGAGTGGGAGTAGGGACTGGGCGCTGGCACGCGCCATCGCCTCCCCCACGGGCACCTTTAGGCTCTCGCAAACATCGTGCGCCTTCTGGACCGCGTTCCGGTCCAGCGAGGCCGATTGATTCAGGGTGCTCGAGAGGGCGCTCCGCGGTCGGGGAGGCCCTCAGGCATCGCCCGTTCCAGCAGGCTGAACGGGGAGCGAGTTGACATGCGCTGGGCGTGGAAAATCGGCAAGCTGGCGGGAATCGACCTCTACATGCACGCCACCTTCCTGCTCCTGGTCGGGTTCATCGTCCTGGTCAACTGGATGCAACACCACAACCTGGCGCAAGCCCTCTTCGGGGTTTCTTTCGTTCTCGTGATCTTCGGCTGCGTCGTTCTACACGAGTTGGGCCACGCGCTCACGGCCCGGCGCTATGGCATTCGCACGCGCGACATCGTTTTGTTACCGATTGGCGGTGTGGCCCGGCTGGAACGTATGCCGGACGATCCAAACCAGGAACTGCTGGTGGCGCTGGCGGGGCCGGCGGTGAATATCGTGATTGCGGGGACGCTCTTCCTGGCGCTCGGGCTGACGGGACACTGGCCTACGCTCCGGCAGGCGGAGACGATCGGCTGGACCGGAAACGACTTTTTGTCGAGCCTGGTGGCAGTCAACGTTTGGTTGGCCGTCTTCAACCTCATCCCGGCCTTTCCGATGGACGGAGGCCGGGTGTTGCGCGCGCTGCTGGCCAAACGCATGGATTACACCGATGCCACGCAGACGGCCGCCCACGTGGGCCAGGCGATCGCTTTTGTGTTTGGCTTCCTCGGTCTTTTCCTCGATCCTTTCCTTCTCTTTATTGCACTCTTCGTATGGATCGGCGCCAGTAGCGAAGCCGGGATGGTGCAGATGCACACCTCGCTGAGCGGCATTCCCGTTCAGCGGGTGATGCTCAGCGACTTCCGCTCTCTCCAGCCCGATGAGACCCTGGCGCAGGCTGTCGACCACATCCTCTCGGGATGGCAGCAGGATTTCCCGGTGGTCTTCGGCGACCACGTGCTGGGCCTGCTGACGCGCGCGGACCTAATCCGCGCGATCACCCAAGGCGGGACGGGCTTGCGGGTCCGGGATGCGATGCGGCGCGATGTCCAGGCCGTCGACTCGCACGACATGCTGGAGCGGGCCGTCCAGGTGCTCCAGCGGTCGGGCTTCCGCTCCCTGCCGGTGGAGCACAACGGAGAGTTGGTCGGCATGTTGACCCTCGAGAACGTGGGGGAGTTCATGATGATTCGCTCCGCCATGCGACAAGCCGATCAAGCGCGGCTGGCGAGCAAACTGAGCGCATGAGTAGGACGGGGCAGGCGGGGCCGAGATCGGACCACGTCGGCCCATCAGCCGGGAAAGGACCAGAAGCTGTTTCAGCGGCCCCCCGAGGACCGAGGCTGTTAGAATGACCTCAGTGAAATCCGGACCACAACTTTTCGGAACCGATGGCGTACGGGGCGTGGCCGGCGAGTACCCGCTCGACCGCGCGACCGTCTGGAAGCTCGGCTGCGCCCTCGGCAGGGTGTTGCAAAGGAGCGCGGCCGGCGGGCCGATCCGGGTGGTGCTGGGGCGTGACACCCGCGAGTCGGGCCCGTGGATTGCCGACCTGTTCGCCACTGCGCTGGCCTCGGCTGGTGTCGGCGTCGGCTACGCCGGCGTCATCACAACCCCGGGCGTTGCCTACCTTGCCCGCAGCCACGGTTTTGCAGCCGGCGTGGTGATCTCCGCGTCGCACAATCCTTACCAGGACAACGGAATTAAGATCCTCTCCACCGCCGGTACCAAGCTGGGCGAGTCCACCGAGGTCGAGGTTGAGCGGGTCATGGACGAGGTGCCCGCCCCGGCGCCGGCCGGGAACGGCCTTCTCGAGCCGACCGGCGAGCTTGAAGCGGACTACGTGAACTTTCTGGCGGATCTGGCCGCCGGTGTGGAACGCCTGCGTCCTCTGCGATTGGTGGCCGATTGCGCTCACGGCGCTGCCTCCCGCGTAGCGCCCGACCTGCTCGGAAAGCTCGGCCTGGCGGTGAACGTGCTGAACGCCTCGCCCGACGGCCGCAACATCAACTTGAACTGCGGCTCGCTTCATCCCGAGGGCATGGCCGAAGCCACTCGTGCCGCCGGAGCCGATCTCGGAGTGGCCTTTGACGGCGACGCCGACCGCGCCAAATTCGCCACCCGCGCGGGCCGCGTGCTCGACGGTGATTATGTGCTCTACGCCGCCGCCCAACTTCTCCAGGACCGGCAGGAGCTTCGAGGCGGCGCGGTGGTCGGAACCCTGATGACCAACTTTGCCTTGGAGAGGGCGCTGGCCCGCCGTGGCCTGGGTCTGAAACGCACGGCCGTCGGCGACCGCTACGTGCTGGAAGAGATGCTGCGCTCGGGTGCTAACCTGGGCGGCGAGCCCTCAGGCCACATCATCTTTGCCGATCAGTCGCTGGCCGGCGATGGCTTGATCACTCTGCTCCAGGTGCTGCGGATCATGGCCGAGTCTGGGAAGACCCTGGAGGAACTGGTGCACGGCTATTTCCCGCTGCCGCAACTCATCGTCAACGTGCGCGTGCGGACCAAGCCGGCGCTCGAATCGATTCCTGAGGTCGCAGAGGCGATCGAGTCCTGCCAGCACAGCATCGATGGGAACGGGCGCGTGGTGGTGCGCTACTCAGGCACAGAACCCTTGGCGCGTGTCATGGTGGAGGCCGAGGACGGCGCCGCGGTGGAAAGGCATGCTGAGACCATTGCCGGCGCCATCGAGAGCGCCATCGGCCAGGGCGCCGAGCACACCCGGTCCTGACGAACCGAGCCTGGCCAGGCTCGCAGACGACTGAGGGCAACTGCGGAGGACCGGGTGTCATCTAGCTTGACAGATAGAACCGGCAGAGAATACCGGCGTTGGAGGTGAGACGATGCGCGCAAGATTCTCACTGGCCCTGATCGGCATCCTCGCATCCGTGCTGGCCGTGGCGGGGCAATCGCTCCTGGCAGCTAACTCCGCGGCCGCCGCTACCACCACTTCGACGGCAGGCGCGGCGGCAGTTCCTTCGGTGGCGGGACAGATCGTTGTGCCCGCCAATACTGCTATCCCACTCCAACTTCGCAGCACCTTGAACTCGCGCACCGCTTATGCGGGCCAGACGATCTATTGCGAGACCATCTATCCCATCGCCGTGAACAACCGCGTCGTGCTCCCGGTCGGCACTTTCGTGAAGGGAAAGGTCACCGCAGTCACGCGGCCCGGTCACGTCAAGGGCAAGGCGCAGGTGGGCTTGCGATTCGACGAGATCACGCTGCCGAACGGCGTCACCAAACCGCTGCGTGCGACCTTGTCCAGTTTTGGAGGCCGCGGCAACGAGGGATTTGATCCGAAAGAGGGCAAGATTCAGGGTGAATCATCGAAAGGCAAGGACGCGGAGGTGATCGCGGTGACCGGGGCGCAAGGCGCGGGCATTGGAGCCATTGCCACCATCAGCAGCGGTCATAGTGGAGTGGGCGCTGGCGTGGGCGGCGCGGCGGGCGCGCTCGGTGGTCTGGTTTACGTGCTGGCGACCCGGGGCAAGGAGATCGTCTTACCTCCAGGCACGAACCTGGAGCTCGAACTGGCGGCGCCGCTGACCTATTACACCGACGAAGTCGAGTCGCCTTCGGCGGGTTCCTCCGGCCCCGCGCTCGGGCATCGCGATCCTGGACCGGGCCTCTAGACACTCGCTCCCCACCTCGTCACGGCGGTGTGAGCTCAGAGGAAAACCACCGATTGCAGACCGGAAACCTCGAAGCGCTTGCGGCAGCGGGGATTCCGGCACTGAAGAAAGTCGTCGCGCCGGATCATGTAGGAGCGGGCCTTGCTGAAGCGGGCCCGGTCGCGCTCGTCAGCTCGTCCCGGGAGCGACTTCTTCTTCGTACGGACCAGCCAGCGCACTTCGTAGGTGTCGCTCTGGCGGCACTTGTCGCAGTTCAGCACCGCAGGCTTGGTGGCCTCGGACTCGTCGAAGAAATCACGCTCTTCCATTGCTGCCCTCAATTCTACCCGCAACCTTGGCCGGTTTCACGCCCGAGGTGGCGACGCCGGCGAGTCGTCGAAACTAGCGGTGTGAGCGCTAGTACCTGGCCGGCGGCAGAGACTTGAGGTACGCGATGATGGCGGCAGCGTCGTCGTGGCTCATGTGGTAGACGTGCATCGGCGGCCGGATGGGCCGTCCGGTGGGCTGCAGGCCCTTCTCCAGGACCATGGTCATGTCGGGGTCGGTAAAGCTGCCCAGTCCCGCCAGGGCGGGCGCCCGGAACGCCCAGTTCGATTCCGGGATCGCGGCGGAGAACCACATGGGCGCACCGGCGAGCCAACGCGCATGATCCGGCTGCCCTTCGGCGTCACGGGGCGAATGGCACTCGCCGCACATGGCCACGTTCTCCACCAGGTACCGGCCGCGCTCCACTTGAGCGTTAACGGCCGGAGCCTTCTGGCCCGCCAGGGCCAAACCCACGCCCACCAGCGCAGCGATCACAATCACCAAGGTCTTTTTCATTCCTCACTCCTCACCGGGAGATTCTACTCTGTCTGGCACGAAACTGTCTCTCCTATCGTAGCCTAGCCCATCGTGTCCGGCAGCCCGTCCACCGGAGACCTTACACTCCCATTCTGTGGTCAGGCCGAACCCCAGTCTTTGCCGGCCTTCAACATTCTGGGTCCCAGCCACGCGAACATCGCCGCGTCGATCAGGAAGTGCGCTGCGATTGCCGGGTAAAGACTGCCGGTTCGCACCACCGGCCAGGCGAGCAGGGCGCCGAGCAGCCCTGCGCGCACCATGCCGCTGGGCCGCTGGTAGGAATGCGCCAGTCCGAAGGCGATGGAGGAAAGAGCCCAAGCGGCGGCGATCGAGCCGAAGGCGCGGCCGATCACGGCAAAAAGATAGCCTCGATAAAGAAATTCCTCCGTCAGGGCTGCGGTGGGCGCTACCAGCGCCAGGGCCCAGATCTTCTCCGCCCGCGTCTGCGGCATCAGCAGGTAGATCAACTCCGCCTCTTCGGGCCACCACCCCCAGCGCTCCAGCAAGAATTGCACGCCCAGGCCGGCCGCCGTAAGACCCAGGATTAGCAGCGCCCATGTTCCCAGCATCTTGAGCGAGATCGTACGGAAGCCGAGCTCGCCCACCCCGAACCTCCCTACCCTGGCCGCCGCCATTCCCAGGGCCACGAACAGCCACTCGGAGGCGGCCGCCGACAGGTAGAGCGACGTGCGCGGCAGAGTGCGTAGTTGTGGGTCGGTAGCCGTCAGCCAGCTCATGGCTGGAATGCCGGCCACCACCAGCAGCAGAAACCCGATCTCAGCGGCGCGTTCAACCATGGGATCGCGGATCAGGGACGGCGCAACAGGCGGCTGATCGCCGCCCGGCAGCGCTCCCGATAGACGTCCAAAAGGGTGTCCTCAGGACCCATCAGCCACTGGAGGCAGTAGCCGTCCACCAGCGCCCGCAGCGTGCTGGCCGCCTCTTCGGGATGAACCCGCCAGAACTCCCCGGAGGCAATGCCCTTCTCAATGATGGCCGCGTCACGCTGGCGGCACGCGTCAAGGAAGCGGCCGATCGCTTGCCGGTAGCTCTCCACCCGCGACCCCAGCGCCACGTAATCGAACAGCACCCGGTAGAGCTTGCGGTTGACCTCGGCGCTGTGAAACAACACCTCGATCTCGGAGTTCAGAAGGTCGCGGGGCGGCGCCGCGCTGGCGGCGATATCGCTCAACGTGCGATCGAGTTCCACCAGCAACCATTCGAGCACCGCCTGAACCAGATCGTCTCTCTTGGGAAAGTAATAAAGCGCTCCGCCTTTGCTCAACCCGGCCCGGTCCACCACCCCTTCAATGGTGAGGCCCGGCAAGCCTTTCTCCAGGATCTCGGCAAAGCTGGCCTTGACCAGGAGATCCCGGCGGCGCTCCGTCAGTTCGGGATTGGCCTTGCGAGGGCTCATGTTTAGGGTTCAGCGCGCTCTCCGAGGCTCTCCCGCGCCCGCCGGATGCGCGGCAACGCCGCTTTGCGGGCACACTCTCGATTATGGCGAAGACCGTCCGGAAGGACTAGAAATGATTTTACAGAGTGCTGGCGGGTTTCAGAGCGCAAGAGACCGCACCACGTCGGAACGGCCTCAAGCGTGCTTCGCAAAAAAGACTTGACACCTAACCCCTACATATGTAGACTTACTTCATGAGTGGCAAGACCCCTCGGCTTTCTCCGGAGACTCTCCGCGTACTTGATAAGTTTTTGGAGCGGCCCACCGGCTGGCGCTATGGCTACGAATTGAGCCGTGAAACCGGTCTGAAGTCGGGAACGCTCTATCCGATTCTTATGCGTCTCGAGAAGTACGCATTGCTGGAGGCCCGCTGGATCGCGACGGAAGATGGGGTGCCCCCGAGGCACACCTACCGGCTGACGCCGAGCGGGCTCGAATGGGCACGGTTGAAGTTGGCTCAGCCCGGCCCTGAGTGGTTGCCACAGCCCGCCTTAAGCAAGGGGTAAGGGCGATGTTGGAAGCGCCTTTCCGTCAAGCCGCAGCAGCACTCCTCGACTCCGCGATCCGCATCGCACCGCCGGACGCGCGCGACTGGGGGCAGGCGATAAGGGCCGAACTAGGCTATGTGGAAAGCCCTTGGGCGGCGTTGAGGTGGGCGCTGGGCGGCGCAGGCGTCCTCGCGAGACAGGCGCTGACCTGCGCGTTTCTTCCGGGCCGCCGCGGGCTGGCTGTGGCGTCCGCAGGAGGGCTTTTCGCCCGACGCGTCCCGCTGCGCAAGGTAGCCTTGGCCGCCGGCGCCGCTTACGCTCTAGCGACCTTGATCTTCTTTGCGGCCCCGCCCTTCCGGCAGGCGCTCCGAGTCTCCTTCGCCGCGTGGAGCGATCTGCTGCATGGGACAGCCGGGATCAGCCAGCCTCGCCTGCGAGCGCTCGCCAAGCGGGCGGAGTCGGAGCGCGATCCTGAAGGCATGGTCTTCGCCGCGGCTCGGCTCGAGGATGCCGAAGAGAGCGCGCGACTGGCAGAGGAAGCTGTCCAGCTTGACCCCGGCCGGCTTTGGGTCTATGCCGTCGTGGCGGCACGCAACCCCAACCTGGGCGTAATCCGCGGCTGGGTCCTCAAGCTGGAGGCTTGGGATCCGCAAAACGCGCTGCCTTACTTGATCGAGGCGGAGTCGGTTCACGGTGACCATTGCCGCCAGAACCCCCGCGCCGACCGCGAAGGAGCGGAAAGGTGAACTGCAAAGCGGCCCGGTCTGGGGGAAGGCCATGGCGGCCGCCTTTGCCTCCCCAAAGTTTGACGATTATCTGGACCGGTTGAAGGAACTCGATCGGAAGGTCGTAATTCGCTACGGGTTCAATGACCCTTTCGCGATCCTCTGGGGAGAGGAGGCAACGGCTTGGCCAGCCGCTGATTGCAGGGAGTTCGCGGAATCCCTTCTCCACTCGGGGCAGGCCTTAGAGGCCCAGGGCGACCTCAAGGGGGCTGCGCAGAAGTACTGGGGCGTGGCCCGCTTCGGTCAGGTCATCGATTCTCAAGGACACGGCGATCTCGATCACTGGGCCGGCACAACTCTGCAGACCATGGCCTACAGGCGGCTCCAGGCGACCGCCGTGCGTGAAGGAAACGCGAGCGAGGCCGGCCTTTTCAGCTATCTCATCACGATCTTCGATCCTGTTCGAGGAACGCGCGGACGGTTGGGCGACGAATGGGTCTTCGGGCAGGAAACCTCCCGAAGGAACGCGGCCGTCTTGCAGATTTCAAGCCTCATGATGCTCATCTTCCCCGCGCTGCTAGCGGTCGCCGTCTCGGTCTTGCTCATTGGAGGCCGCCGCGCCGCGCGACCCGAGGCCCCTCGTTCGCGACCCCTGGCCACGGTGGTGGCCTTGGCCAGCGCGATCGGCCTGCTGCTCTCCGGTGCGACGGTGTACCTGACTTATCGCCCGTATTGGTACATTTTCCAACGCACCATCCTGAAAGACGACCGTAGCCGAACCCGCGACCTTTTTGACTTCTTGATCTCCACTCGCTCGCTGCCCGGCCTTGGGCCTTCGAGCGGCGTATCCTTTTCGGTCTACTTCTGGGCGGGTGTCATCCTGCTTGGCATGATGGGACTCATTCTCATATTTCTGCGACAGTTCGGGGCTCACACGCGGGCCAAGAATCTTCGTCCTCGCGTGACGTAGCCTTCCGCCGGCAGCAAGTGTAGGACCGCCGTAACCAGGGAGGGGTGTGTCTGAAGCTGCTGAGGCGAAGTGTGTCCGGCGTATCAACTCGAGGTGCGACTGCCGGCCTTCGCTGCTTGACCCCAGACGAGACCGAAAAAGGTTTCGGATCGCGAATCTGCCGCAGGAAAGATCGGCCAAGAAGGTGAAACATGAACAGACTCGTCGCGGCAGTAGCGTTGTTGCTCGTGACGCCGGGCTGGGCGCCGGCCCAGAGCGAAGAGCGCCCGTATCGAGGTCAAGGCTATGTGGCTTTTGGTTTGGGCGGCGCCTCCGGCCATCCACGAAGCGCCGGCGCCGTGGAGCAGATCAGCTTCGGTGGAGAAGGATTCCTGTACAAGGGACTTGGACTTGGCGCCGGGGTGGGGTACGTAAACTGGGGACAAGGACAATTCAATGATCAGGCGTGGATGCCGTCAGCGGACGTCTCTTATCACTTCGGGCGTCGCGCGAGGCGGGGTGGAATCGACCCGTACGTGCTCGGCGGCTTCACGGCCTACGTACCCACCAGTCACGGTAATCGTGGCGCGCCGGCGGGCAACATCGGAGGAGGCGTCAACGTCTGGATCCGGGAGCACGCTGCGCTACGTTTCGAGGTTCGAAACACCATCAGCAACAGCGATTTTGGCCCTGGCGACGAATACGTCTCGTTCCGTTTCGGCTTGACGTTCAGGTAGCACGGGCGCGAACGGTACAATTTTGGCCGGAGACAATCGCGATCCTGCGCCATTACCTACGGTTGACCTGCGGTCGACCAAGAATTTACTTGATGACTGACCCGCTCCGTCTCATCATCGGCGTGAACGGCCCGCCCGGCATGGATACCTGGCCTGGCCCGGCAAGGCTGTCGATGAACGTCACTTGGCTTTCCTCAAAATCCGGCGCCTGCAGCGTGGTACGCGCGGCTCGGCAGCGGGGACCAACGCCCAGTGCCTTCCTCCCCCGGAAAGTACGCTCCTCAACTGGTACGCTCCTCCGGCAGCATTGGGAACAAAGCCACGATGTTCTTTAGAATCAGCAGATGCGAAAATTACGCCTCCGGTCAATAAGAACCGGCAGGGCGGGACACGACGCGATGGCAGGGGTCGGGACCCTGGGCACAGGCGCAGACAACGGTGCGGGCTACTCTTCCCCGGCAGGTCCGGGTCGGGAGCCGGAGGGCTGACAAACAAACCTGGAAAGTGCGTCGGAACCACTTGGATAGACAATCGACTTTTGGACTTACCGGTCAATGAGAAAGGGCCCGTGGAGGCGGACAGACCGGGCCGGAATTGGCACTCGCACCTCGCCGATCAGGGTTGGAATCTCCGAGGCCCGTCCCACTCCGGTCAGGGAGGGGGGTGTTACAATCGTTCCGACATGTCGGTGACTCAGCACCAAGCCGTCCAGGAACAGTTCACTCGAACCGCGGAAGCCTTCTCAGGATACGCCGAGCGTGATACTTCAGAAATCCTGGCCGAAAGAGTGGAGTTCGCGGAACCGTCGGGGGACGACTGCGCCCTGGACGTGGCCTGTGGTCCCGGAAAGTTCGTGGTGGCTCTGGCTCGCCGGGTGCGCTTCACGCGCGGCCTCGACTTGACCACCGAGATGCTGCGCCAGGCTCGTGCCTTCCAGACGCAGTCCGCCGTTCAAAACGTGGCTTTCGACCTGGGCGAAGCCGAGCGCCTGCCTTACGCCTCGGGCACTTTCGATCTGGTCTCCTGCCAGTTTGCATTCCATCACCTCTCCAGGCCTGAGGCCGCGCTGCAGGAGATGGCTCGCGTGGCAAAGCCTGACGGCCGTCTGCTGATCGTCGACTCGGTCGGTCCTGAGGACAAGGCGGTGGCTGCCCGGCACAACGAGATTGAGCGCCTGCGCGATCCCTCGCACACCGTGACCTTGGACGGGCGCTCTTTATCAACCCTGTTTGAGGCCCACGGCCTGGGAATCGTCAAACAGATCATCCGGAATCGGCCCCGCTCCTTCAGCCGATGGCTGCTTCGGGCCGGCATCGCGCCGTCGGACACACGTTACCATGTGATCCGTCGGGCCATGGAAGAATCGATGCCGGGGGATCGGGCGGGCTTCTCGGCTCGGGTCGCGGGCGATGATCTTGAGATCGTGCATCAGGAAAGCATGTTTCTATTGCGAAAACATGGGGGCTAGGCTGGATCAAACTCGGGCCCCCGAACGTTGGCGATCGGAGGCGAAGATGTCACAGTCATGGACACGCCGGGCGTTCCTGGGGTCCTCGCTGGCAGCGTGCCTGCCGCTCGCGGCCCAGAGCCAGGGCGGAGGGACGGCGGCCGGCGCCAACCGCGGTCCGGGAGGCTGGAAGCTCGGCATCATCACCGACGAGATCACCCAGCAGCTGGAAACGGCGCTCGACTTTATCACCAGCTACCACCTTCACTACTGCGAGCTGCGGGAGATCTGGAGCCATAACCTCATAAACGCCAGCCCCGCCGACCTTGATCGCGCCGGTAAGCTGATCCGCGATCACGGCCTCACGGTCAGCGACATCGCCTCACCTATCTTCAAGTGGAACCTGCCCCAGATGCCGGCCCAGGCGGAGAAGCGTGACACGTTCAACGCCAACTTCACCGAAGCCGATAGCGACGAACTGCTGAAGAGGTCCTTCGAGCTGGCGCACCGCCTGGGCTCGCAAAAGGTGCGCATCTTCAGTTACTGGCGGGTCGAGCAGCCCGAGAAAGCCTATCCTTACGTGCGCGACCGCCTGGAGCGCGCCGCCGAACTTGCTTCGAGCCACGGCATCCTGCTGGTGCTCGAGAACGAGCACACTTGCAACATCGGAACCGGCAAAGAGCTCGGACGCCTTCTTGACGACATCGGCTCGGCCAGCCTCAAGGCCAACTGGGATCCCGCCAACGCGGTCATGCTGGGCGAGGTGCCGTATCCCGACGGCTATCGGGCGGTGCTGGGCACGAGCGTCAGCCGAATCGGACACATGCACGTCAAGGATGTGAGCAAGGACGCGGCCGGCAAACGCGAGTGGGCTCCGGTGGGGGGCGGAATGGTCGACTGGCGCGGGCAGTTCGAAGCCCTCAAGCGCGATGGCTACAACGAAACCATCTCGCTCGAAACGCATTATCGGCGGCCGGACGGCAATACGGTCGAGAGCACTCGCGAGTCGCTGACTGGCTTGCTGAAGATACTCCAGGCCACGCCGAGAGCGTGAATCGGCGATTTCCCTGAATGGGGAGCGTTATTTCTGCGGGGGAGCCGACTTCTCGACCGGAAGACCTTTCTGCAACCAGTCGGTGCGGAAGTCGGGATCCAGTTCGAGCACGCGCAGACGCGTGAATCCCATGCGTTTCAAGGCCTCGAAGGCGGGCCGAATATTCGGGCACTGCTTAAACGGACAGCAACCGCAGTAAAGCACCACTCCTCGGTCGCGGGGCCACCCCTGGGCCGCGGCCTCCAGGCTCTTCAACCCCGCGGTCTCGCGCGCCGGGCCGTAGAGCAGCGAGCTGGGAACATGGGCAGACTCGTAAAGGAAGCTGAATCCGACACAGACCACCAGCGGCTTCGAGGCGGCTGGACCTGCGAGCTCGCGCACCAAGGCCTGCGGCATGACGACCTCCGATGCGGTCCAAGGCTCGGCTGCAGTCGAATCCGCCGACGCCGGCGGCTCGCCGCCGGGGAAATGTCGAGCAAACGCTGCTCTCGACATGACGAGCGCTGCTACGGCGGCCGAGACCGCCAGGGCGATGGCAAGGCTCAGAAGCCTGGTCTTACGGTGTTCAGGGTCAGGCACCGCAACCTCCGACTGCGTAGTCTAGAACCGCGCGATCACCTTGTCTTGCCCGCACGCGATTGCTATTCTTGAGTCTACCTCATGGCCGCGCCCTGTCGGAAGTGTGGAGCAACCAAGACGGAACCCGTTCGCTCAGGGCTGCGCTCCAAGCTGGTTCGTAAGCTCGGCTATGAGATGCGCAAATGCGCGCGCTGCCGCAAGCTCCGGCTGCTCAACAGGAGCCAATGGGCGGGCAGATCCAGCTCCGCGACCTACGCTTCGGAAGGAGAGGGGCCGCCCGCGGCAGAGCGGTTCCGCGATCCTGACGGCTTCCACGGTTGCCCACGTTGCGGTGAAGATCGCTTCCGCCGGTCCCGCCGGAACTGGATCGATCGCGTGCTCTTACGGCGTCCGCCCATGGCCCGCTGCGAGGAATGCGGTTACCGGTTTCCGATCCCCCAAGTGTAGAATCAGCCTTTCATGACCCCTTTGTCCGGCTCCGTGATGCGCCGCATCACCCGCTCCACCGGCATTGTGATGACGAGCGTTTTGCTGAGCCGGATCCTCGGCTTTTTCCGCGACTGGACCGTGGCTCACCAGATCGGGTCAAACGCATCCACCGACACTTACTACGCCGCTTTCACCTTGCCTGACTTCCTCAATTATCTGGTGGCCGGCGGATCGCTGAGCTTGATCTTCATCCCGGTGTTCACCAAGTACCTCGCCGAGGGACCGGAGGAAGAGGCCTGGCATGTCTTCTCCACTGTGCTGACCTTGATGGGAGTGGTGCTGCTGGTTCTGGTGCTGCTGGCCGAGATGCTCGCCCCGCATCTCGTGAGGATCATCGCGCCCGGCTTCAACCCGGTTGAGAAGGCGCGCGTGGTCTTTCTGACTCGCCTGATGTTGCCCGCGCAGATCTGCTTTTACCTGGGCGGCGTTCTGGCCGCGGTACAATATGCCAAAACCCAGTTTGTAGTGCCCTCGCTCGCCCCCATCGTTTACAACCTAGGGATTATTCTGGGCGGCGTTCTGCTGTCCTCCCGGCTCGGCATCAGCGGGTTCTCGGTGGGCGTCCTGGCCGGCGCCTTCTTCGGCAACTTCGGCCTCCAGATCTATGGCGCCCGGCGCGCCGGAGCGCGCTTCCGGCCCAACCTCGATCTCCGACACCCTGGATTCCGCCTGTTCGTGAAACTGGCGATCCCCATCATGCTGGCACTGTCGCTGGTCTTCACCGACGACTGGGTGATTCGGTGGTTCGGCTCGTATTTGCGCCCGGCCTCGATCACCTGGCTGAACTACGGCAAGACGCTAATGCGCGTGCCGCTCGGCGTGGTCGGCCAGGCGGTGGGTGTGGCCTCGTTTCCTTTCCTGGCCCAGCTCTTCTCCGACGGCCGCTTCGACGAGCTGTCCCGCACACTCAACTCCACTCTCCGCGGCCTCACCCTACTCCTCGTTCCCATCTCGGCCCTGACCATGGCCGAGAGCCGCCCGCTGGTCCGGCTGTTCTTCGCCCACACCAGGCTCGGACCTTCCGACCTCGACGCGACCGCTGCCACCCTGGTACTCTTCTCGCTCGGCATGTTCGCTTGGGGCGCGCAGAGCATCATAGCCCGCGGATTCTACGCCGCCCGTGACACGCTGACCCCTGCCGTTGCCGGCACACTGCTCGCCGTTCTCAACCTGCCCGTTTACGCACTGCTGGTGCGGCGCCTGGAGCACCTCGGCTTGGCCCTGGCGAGTTCGATCGGGATCAGCATCTACACGGCGGTTCTGTTTGGCTTGCTCGGACGACGCTTGCCAGGTTATAACCCGAAGCCGGTCGTCGGCTTCTTCCTGAGGATTGCCGGGCTCTCGGCAGTGAGCGGGTTCGCCACCTGGCGGATCACGAGCTGGCTCGGAACTCACCTGGGATGGGGTTCGACGTTCGACGCCTTCCTAGTATTGACGATCGCGACCGCCGCCGGCCTGCTGATCACCCTCACCCTAGCGCGAGTGTTCGCGGTGGAAGATCTTCGGGCGCTGTTCCAGAAGGCTTCGCCGGCTGCCGATTCGGTCCCTAGCTAGCCTAGACCGCTCAGCGTGCTTCTTGATCCCACAGGCCGTGGACGAAGTACTCCAGGTTGCCACAGGCGCCCGGTAACACACTAGGCGCCGAGGCGATGCCGCTGAAGCCGAGTTCACCCAGCTTGCCGGCCACGCGCGCCACCGCCTCCTGCCTCAGGTCCTCGTCCCGGACCACCCCGCCCTTGCCCACCTGACCGCGCCCTACCTCAAACTGCGGCTTGGCCAGTACCAGAACCTCGGCGTGGGGCTTGAGCAGGGCCGGAATCACGGGCAGGATCAGGGTCGCAGAGATGAAGGACACATCCATCGTAACGAGATCGATAGGTTCGCCGATAGCATCCGGCTCGAGGCAGCGGGCGTTTGTCTTCTCGCGCGAGACCACCCGCGGATCGTGGCGGAGCTTCCAATCCAGCTGGTTCGTGCCCACGTCAAGGGCGATAACCTGCCGTGCGCCCCGTTGCAGCAGACAGTCGGTGAAGCCGCCCGTGGAAGCTCCGATGTCGAGGCAGACCTTACCGGCCGGGTTGACGACGAAGTGGTCCAGAGCCGCTGCCAGCTTGACGCCGCCCCGGCTCACGTAGGGCTGCTCCCTCCCGACGACCCGGAGCAGGGCCTCGGCGCTGACGAAGGCGCCGCACTTCTCCGCCTTCTGACCGTCCACCAACACCCGGCCAGCCAGGATCAAGCCCTGGGCCTGGTGGCGCGAAGCCGCGAACCCCCGTTCGACCACCAGGAGATCGAGACGGGTCCGGGGAGCCTTCGCTCCTGCGTTCCCCCGCACCGCCATGGGGACCACCACGTTCCTCAGAGTTCCCTGATCGAAGAAGGGAAATTCGCGCGCGCCACAGGCTCCTGGGCGAACCTTTCAATCCGCTGCACGATGCCGTCGACATCCAGGCCATATTTGGCGTGCAGAAGGTTAGGAGCGCCGTGCGGAATAATGCGGTCAGGCACAGCGATCCGCAGCAGGCTCGCCGGAATGCGGCGGTCCTGGAGCAGCGCCGCGACCTCCGCCCCGAAACCTCCCGCCTCGGTGCCCTCTTCCGCCGTCACCAGGAACTGCTTCTCGGCCGCAAGCACCGAAATGAGCTCCTGATCGAGCGGCTTCATGAAGCGGGCGTTGATCACGGTGGCGTTGAGCCCGGCGGCCTCCAGCCGGGCCGCAGCCTCAAGGCACGGATAGACCATGCTGCCCAGCGCCAGGATGGCGATGTCGCTGCCCTCGCGCAGAATCTCGGCCTTGCCGATCTCCAGCCGGCGGAAATCCTCAAGTGGCACCCCAACGCCGTTGCCGCGTGGATAGCGGACCGCCGCCGGGCCGCCCAGCTCGATAGCGGTGTAGAGCATCTGACGCAGCTCGTTTTCGTCCTTGGGCGCCATCACCACCATGCCGGGCAGCGCGGACAGATAGACCAGGTCATAAAGGCCGTGATGGGTAGGGCCGTCGGCGCCCACGATGCCGGCCCGATCGAGAGCGAGGGTCACCGGGAGGCGCATCAGGCAGACGTCATGCACGAGTTGGTCGTAGGCCCGCTGCAGAAAAGTGGAGTAGATGGCGGCGACCGGCCGCTCACCCTCGCAGGCCAGGCCGCAGGCAAACTCCACCGCGTGCTGCTCCGCAATGCCCACGTCAAAAAAGCGATCCGGAAAGCGCCGGGCGAACTCGTCCAGCCCGGTGCCTTCGCTCATGGCGGCGGTGATGGCCACCACCCGGCGATCGCGCTCGGCCAACTCGCACATGGCCTTGCCAAAAACACTGGTGTAGGAAGGCGCCTGGGCCGGAGCTTTGTGGAACGCGCCGGTGGAGACGTCGAATTGGGTCACGCCGTGATACTTCACCGGCAGCTGTTCGGCGTGGGGATATCCTTTGCCTTTTTGCGTCACCACGTGCAAGAGCGTGGGACCCTCGTAGTTCTTGGCCTTGGCCAAGGCGTTCAGCAGCTCTTCGAGACTATGGCCGTTGATCGGCCCGCTGTAATCGAAGCCCAGCTCCTCGAAGACCAGCCCCGGGATCAACAAGGTCTTGGCGGAGTCAACGATTTCCTTGGATAGCCGCAGCAGCCGGGGGCCCAGGCGGGGCACGGCGAGCATGCGTTTCTCCACCTCCTGGGTGAGGCGGTGGTAGGCCTGGCCGTGCACGATGCGGTTCAGATAGCCGGCGATAGCGCCGACGTTGGGCGAGATCGACATCTTGTTGTCGTTAAGAATCACCAGCACTTTCTTCTGCAGCGTGCCCAGGTTGTTGATGCCCTCGAGCGCCAGACCGCCGGTCAAGCCGGCATCGCCCACCACAGCCACCACGTGGAAGTCCTCGCCCCTTAGATCCCGAGCCACCGCCATCCCGAGGGCGGCGGAGATGGCCGTGCAGGCGTGGGCCACGTTCAGCGTGTCGTAAGGGCTCTCGTCGCGCACCGGGAAGCCCGAGAGCCCGCCGTATTGCCGGATGGTGGGGAAACGGTCGCGCCGCCCGGTCAGAATCTTGTGGCCGTAAGCCTGGTGGCCGATGTCCCAGACGATCTTGTCCCTGGGCGCATCGAAGGTGTAATGCAAGGCCAAGGTCAGCTCGACGGCCCCGAGGCTCGAAGCGAGGTGCCCGCCCACTTTCGAAATTACCGAGATGATGTAATCGCGAAGCTCCTCCGCCACCTGAGGAAGCTCGTGGCGCGGGACCGTCTTCAGGTCAGCGGGCGAATTGATCGAAGGAAGGTATCGATACTCCATCAGCTTTGCCTCGCAATCAGGTAATGAGCCATCTCGGCCAGGCGCCGGCCGCGTTCTCCGTAAAGCACCAGAGCCTGGCACGCCTCGTTGACCAGCCGCGCCGCGATGTGCTGCGACTCTTCGACCCCGTGCAGCGCCGGATAAGTGGACTTGTGCTGCCAGCGGTCTTTGCCTACGGCTTTCCCCATGGACTCGGGCGAGCCAAGGACGTCGAGCAGATCATCGGCAATCTGGAAGGCCAGGCCCACCTTGGCGCCGTAACTGGAAAGGCGCTCGAGATCGGCATCCGCCGCGCCCGCGGCCAGGGCGCCGGTGCGCACTGCGGCTGTGATCAAAGAGCCCGTCTTGGCAGAGTGGATGTAGTGGAGGGTGGACGCGTCCGGAGAAGCGGATTTGTCCGCTGCCGCAGTGCTGGCCAGGTCGACCACCTGGCCCCCGACCATCCCGCGCGTCCCGACGGCACGGGCCAGATCCCAAGCGATGCGCAGCTGCCTTTCGGGCGGTATGGGGCCGGGAGCCGCCACGGTCTCGAAGGCAAGGGTCAGGAGCGCATCGCCGGCCAGGATCGCCAAGGCCTCGCCAAACACCCGGTGACTCGTGGGTTTGCCCCGCCGCAGATCGTCGTTGTCCAGGGCCGGCAGGTCGTCGTGAATGAGCGAGTAGGTATGGATGAACTCCAGCGCCGCCGCCAGGCGTAAGAGCGTCTCCTCATCCCCACCGAAGAGCCGGCCGGCCTCGAGGCAGAGAATGGGCCGCAGGCGCTTGCCCCCGGCGAAGACCGAATAGCGCATGGCGCGGTGGATCGACGGGGGATATTCGTCGTCCGGGGGCAGAATCCGCTGCAGCTCCGCGTCGACAAAAGCGCGCTCGCTTTCGAGATACTCCTCAATCCTGGCATCAAGCGCTGGGGTCATCCTTCCCGGCCTGCAACCTTCCCTGAGGACTTCTAGCCGCCCTCTGGCGCGGCGGCTCCGGGCTCAAACACCCGTTTTAAAGCCTCGATCCTTTGTTTTCTTATACCTAACGGCTTCGTTTTTGGAAATTTGCGCTCCAATCTAGTACATTATTAGTATACTCAATGTCAATAACGCCGTGCGGCAGCGGTTCAAAATCCCTTCCAGATAGCCGGCCTCTGCTGGCTTCATCGATCCCGTGCCCGTAGACCCGGAATCCGAACCAATCCAGAGAGATGCCTAGGCACGTCTCTACACCGTCTACGATACAGGCAATCAATATACTCTCCGCAAGGCCGCGGCGGCCGGCGCGACTCCGGAGAACTAAGGCTTCGGCTCGTCGTCTTCAAAGGGCTCCGCCACTATCTTGCCGCCGCCCCGCTCGCGCAGGATCTCGATCCGCCCCTCGGCTGCTTCGAGCTGCTGTTGGCATGTGCCGGCCAGCCGCATGCCTTCCTCGTAGAGCTCCAGAGCTCTCTCCAGCGAGAGTTCGGCGTCTTCGAGGTCGCGGACGATCGCGTCCAGGCGCTCGAGATTCCTTTCGAAGCTCTCGCCCTTGACGGACTTGTCGGTCGCTCCCCCGTCCGGCGGCGCGGTTTGACTCACTGGCACCTCACTGAGTCTAGGGCGGTCTTCTGATCGAACCCAGGTGTCGTCTCTTCGAACTTTCAATCCTTGGCGGTGCCCGCTCCCAGGACCGCGCACACGTCCACCGCCATGGCGTAGCGGCCCAAGGGCGCTGCGATCACCGCCCCCTGGACCAATTCCCGCGCCTCCAGCAGGATCTCCTGGGCGATCTTCACGCCCTCCGCCCGCGCCCTGTCCCCCGTATCGGCGCGGCGCATGCGGTCGAGGATCGGCGGCGGAATCACGATGCCCGGTACTTCGTTGTTCAGGAACTCGGCGTGGCGGAAGCTGGTAAGGGGCAGGATGCTGGCCAGCACCGGAATCCGGAAGTCCCGCAGGCCGCCAAGAAAAGCGGCTAGCCGCGCCACGTCAAAGACGGGCTGCGTCAAAGTGAAGTCGGCACCCGCCGCCACCTTGTATTCAAAGCGGCGGAACTGCTCGTCGGGGTCGGGAGCGAAGGGATTCACGCCGACGCCGATCACAAAGGCGGTGCGAGTCCCTAGCGGGTTGCCGCCCACGTCGAGACCGCGGTTCAGGTTGTTGAGCACGTTCACGAGCCCGATGGAATCGACGTCAAAGATGGAGCTGGCGCCGGGATAAAGCGCCACGGGCGGTGGCTCACCCGTGATGGCCAGGATGTTCCGGAGGCCCAAGGCGTGAGCGCCCAGCAGGTCCGATTGAATGCGCAGAACGCTGCGGTCGCGGCAGGTGTGGAAGAGCAGTGACTCTACACCCACGCGCTGCTGCAGCAGCACCGCCAGGGTCTGGGCGCTGAGGCGCGCCGTCGAGCCCGAGCCGTCGGGCACCACCACCCCGTCGATGTGCCGCTCCCGGAGGTAGCTGGCGCCCTCCAGTTCCTTGGTAACGTCCGAGCCTTTGGGGGGGACGATCTCGACCAGCAGCGAGAACTCGCCATGCGCCAGACGCGCGCCCAGGCGCGAGCGCTCGGCGACGGGCACCGGTTCCAGCTTGCTGACCGGGCGCCGCTCCGAGTGCACTTCGACCGAGGCCCGTGCCACCGGCGGCCTGAGCGACCGGACGGCTGACTTGATGGCTTGAATGTGCGCGGGCGTAGTCCCGCAGCAGCCGCCCAGCAGCCGGGCCCCAGCATCAATGAAGCGGCGCGCATAACTGGCCATATACTCCGGCGAGCAAAGATACAGGCTGCGGCCTTGTACCGTGCTGGGCAATCCGGCGTTCGGCTGGGCCGAAAGCTTGAGGGTGGTGGAGGCGGCCATTCGCTCCAGGGCGTCCAGCACGGCGGCCGGACCCGTGCCGCAGTTGAGCCCGATCACGTCCGCGCCCCACTCGGCGAGATCGCGGGCGAAGTCCTCGGGACTGCTGCCCGTCTGGGTGCTGCCGTCCTCTTCGACGGTCATTTGAACCACGACCGGCAAGTTGCCGGCCTGGCGCGCCGCAAGCAGGGCGGCGTGCGCCTCGTTGGGATCGATCATCGTCTCCACCACAATCAGATCGACACCGCCCTCCATCAGGGCGGCAATCTGTTCACGGAAGACCTCGCAGGCCTCTTCGATCGAGGTCGGTCCCAAGGGCTCGAGCCTCACTCCGAGCGGGCCCACCGAACCGGCCACATAGAGTTCGTCGCCCGCCACCTCGCGCGCGAGGCGCGCTCCCGCCAGATTGATGGCGCGCACCTGGCCAGCGAGATCGAACTTGCCGAGCCGGAACCGATTGGCTCCAAACGTGTTGGTCTCAATGATGTCGGCCCCTGCTTTCACGTACGCCAGATGAACTTCCTTCACGGCCTGTGGCACGGTCAGATTGAGCTCATCGAAGGAACGGCTGAAGGGGATACCGCGAGCGTAAAGCTCCGTGCCCATGGCGCCGTCACAGACCAGGACCCGTTTTTCGAGCCGTTGGAGAAAAGGTTCGCGCATGTCCGAGTAGGAACCTACGAGAGGGCCCGCGATTAACCTGCACCTCTAATGGCTTATTTTAGCACGGCGCCGCTCCCCGCAGCGGCCGTCGTCCCCGCGATCCTCACCTGGGCTATACTGACTGCAGCCAAGCTCAAGGTCAACAATGAGCCGGCCGCCAAGGATCGGAAATCAGACGGCGCGATCACTGCGGACAGCTCGATTCGGCCGAATTCCAGGAGGGCTGTGGTATGGCGCCACCGAAGGTCTATAAGAACTTTATCCATGGAGAATGGGTGGAATCGGTCAGTCACGAGTCCTTCGAGAACCTGAATCCCGCCAACCGGGACGAGCTCATCGGCCTTTTTCCACGTTCCACCGTCGAGGACGTGAATCGAGCGGTGGAGGCGGCGCGCGAGGCTTACAAATGCTGGCGGCTGACGCCCGGTCCTAAGCGCGGGGAGATCCTCTTTCGGGCCGGCCGTCTGCTCCTGGAACGGAAAGAGGTGTTCGCCGAGCAGATGACCGCCGAGATGGGCAAGGTGCTGGCGGAGACGCGGGGCGACGTGCAGGAAGCCGTCGACATGACCTTCTACATGGCCGGCGAGGGCCGCCGCCAATTTGGTCAGACGACGCCTTCGGAGTTGGCCAACAAGTTCGCCATGACGATCCGCAGCCCGATGGGGGTCTGCGGCCTAATCACCCCTTGGAACTTTCCCATGGCGATCCCTTCGTGGAAGATCATGCCGGCTCTGGTCTGCGGCAATACCGTGGTGATCAAGCCGGCTCAAGATACACCGCTCTCCACTTACAACCTGGTGAGCATTCTAGAAGAGGCGGGCATCCCGCGCGGAGTGGTGAACCTGGTGGCGGGTTACGGCCGCGACCTGGGCGCGCCGATCATCGAGCATCCCGACGTGCGCGCCGTTTCCTTTACGGGATCAACCGAAGTGGGCCGTACAGTCTCGAAGGCCTGCGCGCCCAGCTTCAAGCGCGCCTGCCTCGAAATGGGAGGCAAAAACGCGATCGTGGTGATGGACGACGCCAACCTCGAACTAGCACTGGACGGCGCCGTCTGGGGCAGCTTTGGCACCACCGGGCAGCGCTGTACAGCCACCAGCCGTATTGTCGTCCACAAGGACGTCTACCAGCAGTTCAGCGAGGTGCTGGTTGAGCGAGCGCGTGCCTTGGCGGTGGGCAATGGCCTGGATCCCGCCGTGCAGGTGGGCCCGCTCATCAATGAGAAGCAATTGCAAACCGTCCACGAGTACGTCGAGATCGGAAGCAACGAAGGGGCCAAGCTTCTGACCGGCGGCCAGCGTCTGACGGGCGGCGTGTACGATAAGGGCAGTTTCTATGTCCCCACCGTCTTCGGCGACTGCCACCCGAAGATGCGCATTGTTCAAGAGGAGATCTTCGGACCGGTGGTCTCGCTCATTCCCGTCAACGATCTGGACGAGGCCTTGGAGGTGGCGAACGATGTGATCTACGGGCTCTCCTCGGCCATCTATACGCGCGACGTGAATAAGGCATTTCGGGCCATGCGCGATCTCGAAACCGGAATCGTCTACGTCAATGCTCCAACCATCGGCGCCGAAACCCATCTGCCCTTCGGGGGCGTCAAACAGACGGGTAATGGCCATCGTGAGGCGGCGGTGGCCGCGCTCGACTTCTATTCCGAGTGGAAGACGCTCTATATCGATTTCAGCGACCGGCTGCAACGGGCGCAGATCGACAATCAGTAGGTCTTAGTGCTTGTCGAGCGGATCGAAAGCGCCAGGATTCGCCGGCTTCGGGTCCTCACCACCAGCGGCGGAGACTGCCTGGCCCGGCCACGCGTGGGCCTCGGGTGCCGTTTCGGGGCTCAGAGATGAGGACGAGGCCTTGTCCAGCTCTGCGGGCAGAGGATGAGGTCCGAGCCCGAGTTTCATGAGCGACTTGGCATCGGGCAGGCCCGTCACCGCGAATCCGTTGGCCGCCTGGAAGCGCGACATGGCCCCGCGCGTCTCAGAATCCCACCGGCCGGTCGGAGCGCCATGGAACGCGCCCGCGCCTGTCAGCGCCTGTTGGATGTCTTCCACCCGTGTGGGGTCGATCTGCATCTGCGCCAACCGTGCGTGGACGTTCGAGCGGTGGGACTTCGACGGATGCGCGCCTTTCCTGCGGGCCGTCGAAGCGCTGTAGCGGTGAGGCGCTCTGGACGTCGCCTGCGAATGGTGAAGGTGGTGGGAGGCGCTCGAAACGGCAAAGAAGCCCGACGGAGTTGCGAACAGTAACGTCAAGGTCAGGATCAAAGCGCCGTGGTGGCGGAGCCTCATCGTACGACCCTCTGCGTGATTCCGAGTGGTCTCGGTCTCAGAATAGCGCGCCTGCCTCCCAACGTCTATCGGCAGGGGCGTTCCGGCAAATCACCCTATGTTACCCCATACGATCCGCATCTTGCCACGCCTGTGGGAGATTCTCAAGCGCTTTTCAAGCGCTAGTGGCCTGCCCCGAACATCACCCGCTCGCCCCAGCAAAGCTCCGAAGCCCAACCCCTGCTTCAATCTAAAGCCCGCACATATTGAAATCCCGCTTGCAGTAAGTTAGCATCTGCCTCTTCATGAATTCGAGGGACCCGAGATGCTACGAGTCATTCACGCCTTTGATGTGAGACCTGGGATCGTCGAGAGCTCGTTCATCGAGTGGCTCGACAGCCGCCTGGATGAGGCCACCAAGCGATTCGGATGTCTTGAGCGCAAAACGTGGTTGTTTGTGGACGGGATTCGAGGTGACTATGATCGAGGCAAGCCGGAACGGCGGCCCAAGTATCTCAACGAGGCTTTCTGGCCGGATCAGGAGCACGCCGACCGTTTCCGTCAATGGCTGATGTCAGCGGAAGGAGCCGAGTTCCGGCAGCGCTGGTTCAGTTCGGTCACCAATCACACGGTCTTGCGATACGTCGAAGCCTCGTTCACCAGCCCCGTTACGGATGACTGAAGGTCGAATCCTGTTCTAACTCCGAAAGATCCCGGGCGAATGGAACAGGCAGCTGTGCGCTGTCCTCACTACTCCCGGAAGCTTGGCCAACTGCTTCCTGACGGCGGGGCCTCGCGAACCGGTCCAGAGGTTCGATGGAGCCCGACCGTTGCCTGAGTTGGCTTTCAATCACCGCAAACATCTGTTCGACATGAACCGGCTTGGATAGGTAGGCATCCATGCCCGCCTCCAGACATCGTTCCCGGTCGCCTTTCATGGCGTGGGCCGTCATAGCGATGATGGGAAGGTGATCTCCGGTCGTCTTCTCCTGCTCGCGAATAGCAGCGGTGGCTTCAAAGCCATCCATCTGAGGCATCTGGATGTCCATGAGCACCAGATCGAAAGACTCTCTGGCCAGCCAATCCAGCGCCTCGCGGCCGTCGACGGCGACAGCGACACGGTGCCCCCGCTTCTCCAGCAGCCGCACGGTCAGCATCCGGTTGATGGGGTTGTCTTCGGCCAACAGAATGCGAGCCATCGGTCGCTCCTTGCGAACGGGATTATGCGGGGCAGGGCGTGCGCCTTCCGCCTTCTGTGATCCTTTGAGATCTACCGCCGCCTCGTGCCCAAAGCGGGCGATGAAATGAAAGCGGCTGCCCATTCCCGCTTCACTCTGTACCCATACCCTACCGCCCATCAGGGCCGCCAGACGGGAGGAGATGGTAAGTCCCAAACCCGTGCCACCGAACCTCCGGGTGGTGGAGCCGTCCGCTTGGGCAAACGCCTCGAAGATAACCTCGAGCTTGTCGGCAGCAATGCCGATGCCGGTGTCGCGCACCACAAAGTGAAGGGTGCAACCGTTCTGCTCCTCCGGCTCCTGAGCCACTTCGACGGCCACCTCTCCCCTTTCGGTGAACTTGAGGGCATTTCCAACCAGGTTGGTGATGATCTGGCGCAGACGGATGGGATCTCCGGTCACCGTGGCCGGCACCGCGGCGTCAACTTCGCAGTGGAGGCTCAGTCCTTTTCGGTCGGCCTGTATCTGCAGGGCGCCCAGCGCCTCGTCCAGGCAATTTCGCAGGTCGAACACCACGGGGCAAAGGTCCAGCTTTCCGGCTTCGATCTTAGAGAAATCCAGGATGTCATTAATGACCGTCAGCAGGGAGTCCGCCGAGAGCTTCACCGCTTCCAGGTACTGGCGCTGCTCCGGACTTAGAGGAGTGTCGAGCGCCAACTCCACCATGCCCTGGATCCCGTTCATCGGGGTGCGGATCTCATGGCTCATGTTCGCCAGAAACTCGCTCTTGGCCCGGCTCGCGGCCTCCGCCGCTTCCTTGGCTCTCTGCAGTTCCTGCTCGCTGTGCTTGCGCATGGTGATGTCCCGCCCCATGCCCACCAGCCCGATCACCTGCCCGTGGCGATCCCGTAGCGGCACCTTCGTCGTCAAAACCCATCTGGAGTTCCCCCGAGCATCGACTTTGGGCTCCTCACGGTTAATCAGAGATCGTCCCGAACGGATAGCCTGCTGATCGTCGCTCCCGAAGGACTGCGCCAACTCAAAATCCGTCTTTCCCAGAAGCTCTTCGACCTTGGTCCCCAGGAAATCTGCAAGCGCAGCGTTGGCTACCAGGAACCGGCCTCGCTCGTCCTTCACGTAGATCGAATCCGGCACATTATCGATTAAGGTCCGGAGCAGGTTTCGTTCCTGGGCTAGCTGATCCTCGGCCAGCTTTTGAGCCGTAATGTCCATGATGGCGCCGACCATCCGGATCGCCGTCCCGTCCGGATCCCGCATGATGTAGCCGCGATCCAGAACGAAGGCGTACTGGCCGTCGCCACGGCAGAACCGGTATTCGGCGGCCCAGTTCTCCGTGCCGCTCTCGATGGCGGACTGCATAGTGTTTTGCACCCTTTCCCGATCGTCGGGATGCATACGGCCGTAACGCCAAGCCGCGTCGGCACCGACCTCCCCGGGCCCATACTTGAAAGTGCTCGCAATGTCCTCACTCCAGGTGATTGCCTGGCTTCGCAGATCCCAATCCCAGATCGTGTCGTTGGTAGCGCGAACCACGAACTGGAATCGCTTTTCGAGGGCGGCTTCGTTCTCAAGCCGTTGCCGGATAATCCCGGTCTGCGTCCGCACCCGCCGCCGCAGGACCACCACCCAGGCCAGGACCGCCAGGACCACTCCAGCAAGCATGAAGAGGAGAATCTGCATGTTGCGAGCGGTCCACCACGGGGGTTTGGCCAGGACATTCACTCCTGCTGTGGAGCTCAGCAAGACACTGAACCCGTCGGGAACCCGGTCGCGGTCGACGTTGACCGAGCAGACGCCTGTCAGCCGCAGGCGGCTTCCCGGAGGCAGCGCGGGCCAGCCTTGGCTCACCAAGGACTCATCGATTCGCACGTCAAACAACACAAGCCCGTCTTGCACCACGAGCATCTGGTCGGTCTCGCTATGTCCGACATCCCGCAACGTGGCATCGAGCTGTATCCGCCGGGTGTCGAACGCGCCGCTCAACGCCTGTTGGGTGGTGACGCTGGCGGCCGCCGGCAGCGCCGCCGAACCGCTGCGCCGGTAGATGGCATGTTGAAGGATCGGCGTATAATCACCGACGGCTGCAAAGCCCACCACATCGACGCGATCACCAGGATTCAGGCGATCGTGGGAACTCGTACGAATCAATATCCCTTGATCGCCTTCCTGAACGAAAAACCCTTTGCGGCGCCAGAGCGTGACGGTACCGCGCACCCGCACCCGATGCTCGGACCGGTCCTGCCCCGTAAACACCATCAGACTGCCAATAGGTCGGACCGGGATCTCGAAAGGATCGGCCGGAGGAGGCTCGATCACCGTCAACTGCCGGGTACTTGGCAGATTCAACCGGACGCCGATCAACTGATTCCGATTGTTGAAAATGGTTACACACACTCCCTGCACGCGTACGGTCGCGTCGATGAGGCGCTCGGGCGCCAAACCGGCCGGATCTTGGATCGAGACTTCCAGGTGGCCGCCGTGCGCGATATCTAGGGTGATGTGCCCATGATCCTCGACAGCGTCCTGTACAATGCCTTCAAACTCCACCCACTGGCTGTCGTAGCGGGTGGACGTCAAAGCATCGAGACTCTCCCGGCGAGGCTCGGGTAGAGGCGCTTCACCGATCACGCGGTAACTTGGCTTGCCAATCTGAGGGGCAAAGTCCGGATCCTCGGTGACGCCGGTGATGTCGAGGAGCTGTCCCGGCTTCAGGGGCACGCTCTGTCGGGGGTCATTGACGTAGACGCCGCCGGTCGAATCCTGCACGTAGAAGTCGATCAGGTCGAGCCGATTATAAGTAACGACAGCTCGCAGGTGAACGGGATAGCCGCGGTTGGCCTGGTCGGGGGTGAGTTTTCGAATCTGCTCGGCCGTCGTCAAGGTGGGCAGTGTAGGCGATGCGGCAGCTTGACCCCAGGCCGGCACTGTAAAGATAAGAGAGGCGAGCAAGAAGGCGTTGACAACCTGCCCGCATGGCCCGAGCCCCACACCCCTGGCATCAAAACGAAAGTTCGCCGCCACACTGCACTCCCAGCAGATAAGATCGGCAGTTAGCTAATGGTCCATTAGCAGAGAGGGTTAGCTGGCCGCTGTGAGGATACTCGGGCGGCGACCTCCAGGCGTGCTTGGGTTCTCGTTCCATGTTAGGCCCTCGTCCGCGCCCAGGCAGGGAGCGGTTATCTTTCTCCTGCCAACTCGGCGACCCAGTTTGTAGAGGGGATTTGACGAACCTTGAGGACGCGTGCGCTGCTGGGGACGCTCCCTGAGCAGCCCGGCAACTAAGCCTCGAAGATGGACGCCACGAACTCGCGGGCGTTAAAGGGCAGCAGGTCTTCCATTTTTTCGCCCACGCCGACGAACTGAATAGGCAGCCCGAGCTCGTGGGCGATCGCGACCACGATGCCGCCCTTGGCGGTACCGTCCAGCTTGGTGAGAACGATGCCAGTGACCCCGGCCTTGTCGGCGAACTGCCGCGCCTGCTGGAGCCCGTTCTGCCCGGTCGTAGCATCGATCACCAGCAGGACCTGGTGAGGAGCGCCGGACACCTCGCGGCCGGCGATGCGGCACATCTTCTCCAGCTCGGCCATCAGGTTGTACTTGGTATGGAGCCGGCCGGCGGTGTCGACGATCACCGGACTCTCCTTGCCCTTCCTCGCCCGGGCCAGCGCCTCATAGAGTACGGCCGCCGGGTCCGCACCCGGCTTCAGCCCCACGAGCTCCACGCCCAGCCGGTCCGCCCAAATCTCGAGCTGTTCGCCGGCGGCCGCCCGGAAGGTGTCCGCCGCGGCCAGCAGGGGGCGCGCGCTTTGGTCGAGGTAGTGTCTCGCCAGCTTGGCGATGGTGGTCGTCTTCCCGACGCCGTTGACCCCCACCATGAAGATCACCTCGGGCGATCCCTCCGGCGGTCTCTGCGCCGCCGGACGGCGGGCACGAGACTGGCCTCCGTTTGGAGTCTCGAGGATGCTGAAGATCTCTTCCTCGATGGCCGGCCTCAGGTCAGCGGCAGCCCGAATCTCACGCCTGCGCAGCCGATCGCGCAGGCGGTCCATGATCAGGTTGGCCGTCTTCACGCCCAGGTCAGCCTGGATCAGGGCGACCTCCAGGTCGTCGAGCGCCGATTCGTCGATGGTCTCGCGGCCTTCGGTAATCGCCTCGATCTTGTCGACAATCTGCGCCTTGGTGGAAGAGACTGCCTGCTTGAGACGATCGAAGAACCCCGTCTTCTTCTCGTCTTTGCCGAATAAACTGAAAGCCATACGGTTTATTTTAGCCCCTAGCGGTCAGCGCCGGCCTGCGTAGTGGCACCCATGATATACTTCGAATTTGCCCCGCTTGCGACGGCGCGAACAAGACCATGAGCGATCCCAAAAGCGTATTCTCGATTCTTTCCGCTCAATCCACGCAACCCCGGAGGGCCACGATGTATCCCGAAGAGTTCGTCACCCCGATGCGCGAAGAGTTGACCCAGATCGGTTTCCGCGAGATGCGGACTCCTGAGGAGGTCGATGCCATCCTCGCCCAGAGCCGCGGGACCACGCTGGTGGTCGTGAACTCCATCTGCGGCTGCGCTGCCGGCAAGGCGCGTCCGGCCGTGGCCCTGGCCCTCGATCACCCCGCCCGGCCCGAAGTCCTCAGCACGGTGTTTGCCGGGCAGGACCGCGAAGCCACCGAACGCGCGCGCAGCTACTTCACCGGCTACCCGCCCTCGTCGCCGTCGATTGCCCTGCTGCGCGATGGTCAGCTCGTCTTCATGCTGGAGCGCCGTGACATCGAAGGTCGCGATGCCTATTCGATCGCCGATGACCTCACCCGCGCCTTCGACCAGTTCTGCACTCCGCTTTCTTCCGCCGCGACCAGCTAACCCTACCCGCCCTCGGCGTCCGGAAAACGCGCGACCTTCCGATACTCGGCCCCGCCGGTGAGCAGCCGGCTTTCGAAGAGGAAGAATTCGCTGACTTCGAAGCGCCCGAGGCTGGCGGAGTCCGCCTTTTCCAGGGCCGCCTCCAGCGCGCGGTCGGCGTGGACCGCGCGAAAGCGGGCCAGGGTAAGGTGGGGGTGGAAGGGACGATCCTCGCGGGCAAACCCGAGCTTCTCGAGCGCCGTCTCCACTCCCCGCGCCAGATCGGTCAGCCCGGCCGGGGCCTCGAGTCCAGCCCAGAGGACGCGCGGGTGGGCCGCATTGGGAAAAAACCCTAAGCCCCTCACCTCGACCTCAAATTTCTCGAACCTGTCCAGGGCGTGAAGGGCCGCGGTCACGTAGAGCACCCGTTCAACAGGAACCTCGCCCAGGAATTTCAGCGTCAGATGCATACCCTTGGGCTGCGTCCAGCGAATCTCCGGATTGCGGGCACAGACGGCCTGCAAACGCGCCTGTTCGCGAGCGAGCGCCGTTCGCACCTTTTCCGGCAACTCGATGGCGACAAATGCTCTCATCTTGGCCCTTGACGGATTACCCGACCCGCCCTGAACCTGCGCCGCCTGCGGCGTCCATAGCGCACGATCCGCCCCTCGACTTCGCCTAATTCCGAATTCGACGACGGACGATCTCCAGCGCCGCCACCGAAGCCCAGGTCCGGATGCGCTCGCGGTCGCCCGGAAACTGGAACCGGCGCACTTCCGTGGACTGATCGTCGGCCAGGGCCAGAAAAACCAGCCCCACCGGCTTCTCGGGAGTTCCACCGCCCGGGCCGGCGATCCCGGTAATCCCCAGACCAATGCCCGCGCCCGTCCGCCGCCGGATGCCCTCGGCCAGGGCCTGGGCCACCGCTTTCGAGACGGCGCCGTGGTCCGCGATCAGCTCGGCGGGAACGCCCACCAATCGAGTCTTCAGCTCGTTGCTGTAGCAGACCACTCCTCCCAGGAAAAAGGCGGAGCTGCCCGGCACGCGCGTCACGCGCTCGGCCACCAACCCTCCGGTGCAGCTCTCCGCCACCGCCAGGGTCTTCTGCTTCATCACCAGATACATGCCGACCACTTCCTCCAGCGATTCGCCCCGGCTCGAGAAGATGTGGTCGCCCAGGGCGAGCTCGATCTTGTCGCCCAGCTGAGCCAGAGCAGCCTCGGCTTCCCCTTCGCTGGAGCCATGCGCCCGCAGGTGTACCTCGATGGTGCCAAGCACGGAAAGAATCGTGGTCTGGGGGTTGTCGTACGTCTTATAAATCGGCGCGATGCGATGGTCAACCTCCGATTCCGGCAGGCCCACCACCTTGTAGACCCGGCTGCGCAAGCGGCGGCTTGCGCTTCGCAACGCCAGGCGCGGCAGGCAGCTCGCCTCGAAAATCGCCTGGAGCTCCCAGGGCGGACCGGGCAGCAGCACCAGCAAACGGCCGTCCTGCTCGATCCAGAGGCCAGGCGCCGTGCCCCGCGGATTTTCCAGCCACTCGGCGCCTTCCGGCACCATCGCCTGCCGCAGGTTGTTGGGAGGCATCGCCCGCCCCAGCCGCTTCCAGCGTTCTTCCATGTGCCGCCGCAGCTCTTCCACCATTAGCAGCGGGCGGCCCAGGACCTCCGCTACCACCTCCCGGTTGAGGTCGTCCTCGGTTGGACCGAGCCCTCCGCTCAGGATCGCCAATTCGGAGCGCCCCAGGGCCAGGCGCATCGACGCAGCCAGGCGCTCGCGGTCGTCGCCCACGATGGTCTTGAAACGCACGTCGATGCCGAGGCTGTTCAGCTTGTCCGTAAGGTAGAGAGAATTGGTGTCCTGGCGGAAAGGGGTGAGCAGCTCAGAGCCGACGGCAATGATTTCAGCGTCCATGGAGAACCAGCAGCCCACGATAATCTCGCGCCGGGAAGGTCATGTACCCCTCTTTAGCTACGGAAGCGGCCGGCCGTCGATATCCAGGAACAACTCCACCAGCGAGTCTCCCGTGGCCACGACCAGCGAGCGGTGGGGCGTGAAGGCCAGGCCCACAATGCCCTGCCCCCCCACGAAGAGCTCGGCCTCTCCTCCATCTGGAGTGAGGCGTACGACGCCGCGCCGTCCTCCCAGGCTGGCGGCCACGTAGACGGCGCCATCCGCGCCAAAGGCGAGACCCTGCGGCCGGCCCAGGCCCCGATAGAAGGTGGTCACGTCCCCGGCCGGCGAAATGCGGAGGAGGTGGTCGAAGCTCGAGGTGGTGGGACTATTGACGTAGAGGTAGTCGTCCGGACCGAAGGCGAGATGGTAGGCCGCGATCCCCGGCTCCAGGGTGGCGAAGACAAAGATCTGGCGCTCGCGGTTGATCTTAAAAATGGTCCCGCTGCGATCGCCGACGTACAGGTTTCCTTCGCGGTCAAAGGCCAGCCCAGTGGCAATGCCCATGCCTTCGGCATAGATCTGGCGCTGGCCGTCCGGCGTAACCTGGTAGACCACGCCCTCGAGCCGGCTGGAAATGTAGAGCAGGCCTTCGCGATCGAAGGCCAGTCCCGTAGCATTGGGCAGTTCGCTGAGGAAGGGGCGAATGGAACGGTTGTTGTCCACCTTGAAAACGGAGACGGGCACCTTCTGTCCGCGGCTGCCGCTGAAGGTGCTGAAAATGTTGCCGGCCGCATCCACGGCCGGATTCGCTACCGGGTGGAGACTCTCGGCAATCACCAAGCCGATTGCCACCGGCACGGCGGGGCTGACCGCCCGCCCGGTGTCGACGGTCAATTCGCCGCTGGTCGCTCCCTCCGGGGCGCGCACGATGAGCCAGTTCGGCGAGCTGACCAGCACGCTCGCCGGGCGGTCGCCAAAACGTACCTGTGGACGCGTGTGGCCGTTTTCAATGAAACCCCGGCCGCGCAGAGCGATCTCCCCGCCCGGGATCACCGCCTGCGGCGCCACCTGCTCAATGCGGGGTTTGACCCCAGCCGCCGCGGCCCGCGGCGCACTCTCGCCCGGTTTGTTACTCTTTTTCCACAAGGTCATTTCAGCCCATACTCCAAGATAAGGCTGAAGGCTAGCAGACTCCAAAGGCCGGCGGCCACGTCGTCCAGCATCACTCCCCAGCCGCCCGGCAAATGTTCCAGCCGCCGGGCTGGAAAGGGCTTCACCACGTCAACGATCCGGAAGATCAAATAGGCCACCAGCAGTCCCTTCCACCCAGTCCGGGGAAACGCCACCAGGGTCACCATCTGGCCCACGACTTCGTCGATGACCACGTGACCGGGGTCCTTGCGGCGGAAATAGGTCTCAGCTTCCGTCGCCGCCCCGACGCCCACCGCGAAGATCGCCGCCGTTACCAAGGCCACCGCCACGCTAACCCAGATCGTGGCCACCGGGAGCCTTCCGAGGGCGACCACGATCACCGCCCCCAAAGCAGCCCCGACACTACCAGGGCCGACGGGAAAGTAACCCAGGCCTCCACAGGTAGCGAGCCATACCCCCAGGCTCGGCCGCCGGTTCGCGTCAGCTAAGGTCGCGTTGGCCAAACTCGCTCCGGATCTTCCTCAGACTCCTTGACCTCTTCCGAAGGCGCGACCGGGGTCGAAACCCGGTACCGGCCGGCGAGCCAGTTGTCGAGGTCGATCAATTTGCAGCGCTCGCTGCAGAAGGGCCGAAAGGGGTTGCCCTCGAAAACCGTTTCGCGCTTGCAGATCGGGCAGCGCATGATGACCTCTTGCTCGGGCCCGCCGGAAGTCTCTTCTCAGGCGCCTCCAGGCTCAGCACGCAGCCTCGACGAAATGCCGTCGCGACTTTTTTTGCAACAAGTTCAGAAGTTCGTTTCCTGAAAGCATAGGCGCCAGCTTTTTTGGAACGGCCGCGCCCAACCCTATCGCCTAACGTCCTCTTCATCAACAAGATGACGGGATTGCTCGCATAAGTAATTTAATTTCAATTAGATGACGGGATACCGGCGATTCCAAAAATGGAAGTCATTGATAATAAATGACCTCTTGGCTTTGTTCGTGCCCCACCCCCTCTCTCGTCGGCCTCCGGCCTATGCTTTTTGCTCGCCAGAGAGCGCTTAGGCCCCCGTCCGCCTCCCAAGAGCCCAGCCATGTACACTTGAGCGTCACCATGACAAGACTAAGTAAGCTCAACGCATGCCGTGAGATTGCACCACCTACCGCCCAAGGGCCGCTTCCCTCCGCTCAACGTTCGGGCACTGCCAGCTCCCTCGGCGCGGGGCCGGCCACGCCGGGCCTTGAGACCCCAGCGGGCCGGATCTGCACCAGAGGCCACGCGCGCGCAGGCGAAACCGTCTGCGGTGGACTAGGCTCGGGCGCGGTGTAACACCCGGCCTCGAGGCGAGCCACTAGATCGTAGTCGCCGGCCTGGGTGATCCGCGCCCAGCGGAACTCGCCCGGACGCGGCTCCGGCCCTTCGAAGTCGTTGATGAGCACCCGGCCGTCGATCTCCGGCGCCTGCGACTCGAGCCGCCCGGCCAGCAGCAGATCGGTCTCCTCGGAGCGGCCTTCGACCAGCACCGGCAGCCGCTCTCCCACTTTCGCCCGCAGTTTGCGGCGTGAAATCTCGCGTTGCAGGCTCAGAAGCTTCTTTCGTCGCCTCTCGCTGACCGTTCGAGGCACCGCCCCGGGCAAGGCGAAGGCTGCGCTCGACTCTTCGTTCGAATACCCGAAGACGCCGAGGTGGTCAAACTCCGCCGCCTCGACGAATTCGCACAGCTGGCGGAAATCATCCTCCGTTTCGCCGGGAAAGCCGACGATCATGGTGGTGCGCAGCGTCACGCCGGGAATCGCCGCTCGGATTCTCTCCAGCATTTTCAGAAGCTGCGGCCCGCCGGAGCCCCGCCGCATCGCCTTCAGGACCGAGCGGCTCGCGTGCTGCAAGGGAATGTCAAAGTAGCGGGCCAGTTTGGGTGAACCGGCCACGGCTTCGATCAGGCGGCCGGTGAGCCGGTTGGGATAGCAGTAGAGAAAGCGCACCCAGACCAGGCCGGGAATCCGGGCCAGTTCCTCGAGCAGCAGCGCCAAGCCGTCGGGCAGTCCGAGGTCTTCGCCATAGCTGGTGGTGTCCTGCCCCACCAGCACCAGCTCGCGGACTCCCTGCAACGCCAGGTTTTCGGCCTCGCGAACCACCGATTCAAAACGCCGAGAGCGGAACCTGCCCCGCATCTGGGGAATCACACAGAAACTACACGGGTGGTCGCAGCCCTCGGCGATCTTCAGGTAAGCGGTGTAGGAAGGGGTGGTCCGGACCCGAGGCGTAAAGTCGGTGTAAAGGTAGGGATCGAAAGGGTGGCTCGAGGTGCGCTCGGGGCCGGCAGCCTCGCAGGCTTCCACGATGCGCTCCAGCTCGTTGGTGCCGATCACGAAGTCCACTTCCGGAATCTCGCGCAGGATTTCGTCCCGGTAGCGCTCCACCAGACACCCCGCCACCACCAGGCGCCGGGCCCGCCCCGTCCTCTTATGCTCGGCCATCTCAAGAATGGTGTCGATCGACTCTTGCTTGGCCGGCTCAATAAAGCTACAGGTGTTGACGATCAGGACGTCGGCCTCGCCGGCCCGCGGGACCAGTTCCCAACCCTGACGGGCGAGCTGCCCGAGCATCACCTCGCTGTCCACCAGATTCTTGGGGCAGCCCAGACTGACCATTCCAACTTTGGGCATAGAACGACACTCAGCGCGAATGCGCCTGCAACGATCCTACCTAGAAATTTTAGCACAGCTTGCGGACGGCCCGTGGCCGGACGCGAAGGGACGATCTCTACAGATCACCTTATCTGCCTAGGCACGAAGGAGGTTGTGTCGCAACAATGGGGCGAAGGACGCAAGGTGGTTGCGAGGTAAACATGCCGTGGACGCGCGTCCGCCGGGGCCATAACGCCGATACGGCGCGCCTCGACTCGAGCGGTCATTCGCACGAAGGCGGGAATAAACGTCAGACAGCCATCAAGCCAGTCCACTGCGTGTCAGCGGCAGCTCGCGGATCCTTTTCCCGGTGGCGGCGAAAATCGCGTTGCACAAGGCCGGAGCCACCGGCGGAACGCCGGGTTCCCCGATGCCGGCGGGCGGCCCGTCGCTGTCCACCAGGTGAACGTGGATCTCGGCCGGCGCTTCGTTGATGCGGCAGACAGGATAGTCCTGAAAATTCGACTGCTGGATCGCGCCGTTGGCGGCCGTAATCTCACCGCACAGGGTCAGGCTGCTGCCGAAAACGGCCGCGCCTTCAAACTGGTTGCGGGCGTTGTCCGGGTTCACGATCAGGCCGGCATCCACGGCGGTGTCCACCCGTCCGATGCGCACCTTGCCCTGGTCATCCATCCGCACCTGGACGACGCTGGCCACGTAAGTGAGGAAGCTGCGATGCACGGCCACGCCCATGCCCTCGCCGGGTCCCAACTTGCGCTTGCCCCAGCCCGCTTGCTCGGCGGCGATCTCGGTGACGCGGCGCAGCCGGGCCGTGTCGATGGGATACTCCTGATAGGACCCGCCCATGTTGTCGTAGTCGGAAGGCAGCGACTTCTGGTCGATCACGCGGTCGGGGCCGATCAAGGCCAGCAGGTAATCCAAGGGATCGCGCCCGGCAGCGCGGGCCAACTCGTCGGCGAAGGATTGCACCGCGAATCCGTGGTAGATGTTGGCCACCGAGCGGAACCAGCCGATGCGCACGTGAGCGACGGCCGGACCATTCTCGGCGCGCAGGTTTGAGATCGCAAAGGGAATGTCGGTCCAGCCCATGCCCAGTTCGCCGCCGCTCCCGTAAGTGTTATTCAACTCGAAGGTGGAACCGATCGGCGGGAATACCGAGCGTTGCAGCCAGGCCGTGGGCATGCCGTCCGGTCCGAGCGCAGCCTTCATATACATGGCCGCGACTGTGTGATAGTAGCCGAACTTGATGTCGTCTTCGCGCGTCCAGACCACCTTGACCGGGCTTCCAGTCTTCTTCGACAGCACCGCTGCTTCGGCCACGTAGTCCGGCTTGGACTTGCGGCCGAAGGCGCCGCCTAGCAGGGTCACGTGGCAAGTGACGTTCTCTTTGGGGATGCCGAGCACCTTGCCCACCGTATCCTGCACGGCCTGCGGGTCCTGGGTGGGAGCCCAAGCTTCCACCTTGCCCTCCCGATAGCTGGCCACTGCCACCGGAGGCTCCATAGGGGCATGAGCCAGATGGGGCACGTAGTATTCGGCCTCTAGAATCTTGCCGCCCTTGGCAAATGCGGCCTCGACATCGCCCCGGTTCAAAGCCACTTTGCAAGGCTGGCGCGCGGTCTGCTGCATCTGCTTGCGGTAGGCGTCCGAGTCGTAGGAAGCGTTGGGACCATTATCCCAGCTGATCTTCAGCTTCTGCCGGCCCTGAAAGGCCGCCCAGGTATTGTCGGCGATCACCGCCACCCCGCCCAGCGGCTGAAAGACGTGGGGCGGCTTGAAAGGATCGATCATCACCGTCTGCCTCACGCCGGCGACTTTCAGCGTCTCGGAATCGTCGCAAGAAGCCACCTTGCCGCCAAGCACCGGCGGATGCTCCACGGAGGCGTAGAGCATTCCGTCGACGCTCGCGTCCAGACCGTACAACGGCTTGCCCGTGCAGATACTCTCGAGGTCGTAGTTGCTGGCGTCCTTACCGATGTAGCGCCAGGCGCTTCGGGGCTTGAACTTGAGCGTCTCTTTAGCTGGAACTGGTAGCTTGGCGGCGGCGGGCGCAAGACTGCCGTAAGGGGCGGTGCGTCCGCTCGGCCGATGGACCACCGCGTGAAAGTTGGCCTCGCATTCGGACGCAGGCACATTCCACTGTTGGGCCGCAGCGATCACCAGCATGGTGCGAGCGCTCGCGCCCGCTTCGCGCATCACGCCCATAAAACTGCGCACGGAGTGCGAGCCGTCCGTGTCCTGTTCTCCATACTTCGGATCTCCGATCGCTTGCACAATGCGGACGCGGCTCCAGTCGGCCTCCATCTCGTCGGCCACGATCCGGGGCAAAGTGGTACGGCTTCCGGTGCCCATCTCGGAGCGGGCGGCTACAATCACCACCGTCCCATCGGGCTCCAAGCCGACGAAAACGTTGGGATGGAAAGCGGTCACGTCCAAAGGATCGGACGACTGGGGCGCCTCCGCCCACAGCGATCCGGGGAGCAGTTGGGCGCCGAGCACGAACGCGCCCGTCGAAACCGCGCCCTGCAGGAAGCCGCGGCGGCTGACGTTCTCGATCCGTCTCATGCCCTCACCTCCATCTGGGCGGCGGCCTTGATGGCCGCTCGAATGCGCTCATAGGTGCCGCAGCGGCAGATGTTGCCCGCCATACCCTCGTTGATGTCCTGGTCGGTGGGGTGCGGCTTTGATTTCAGCAGGGCGACCGCCTGCATGATCTGCCCGGCCTGGCAGAAGCCACATTGTGGCACGTTGTGGGCCATCCAGGCCTTCTGTACCGGGTGGAGGCCACTCGCGCCTAAGCCTTCGATGGTCACGATCTCAGCTCCGGCGGCGGCTTTCATCGGGGTGTTACAGGAGCGGATAGCTTGCCCGTTCTGATGCACCGTGCAGGCGCCACACACCCCGATCCCGCAGGCGAACTTGGTGCCCGCCAACCCGAGAATGTCGCGCAGATACCAGAGCAGGGGCATCTCCGGATCGCCGCTAAAGGAGTAATCGACGCCGTTAATCTTCAGTTGAATCACAGGCTCTCCTCCCCTGGCCTGACCCAACAGGCCCCATCGACTGGCGCTGGCGATCGGCGTGGCAAATGCCGCGGTCACGCCCGACTCTAGCACCATGGAGATTGTCCATGGTGGCCCGACCGACAAAGTCTGTCAACTAGGAGGGGGATCAACGCGGAGAGGAATGAACGAGCTTATACCTTACGCCGGAGTTGGGGGCTTGGCGGCGGCCTGCTGTTTCTCAGGACCGCCGCCGGCGTTCACAGGTGAGAAGGAGCCCTCGCCGAAGAACTGCGGCCTCGGCCGGAACGCATTCGTTAGGAGCCGACGCGCTCACTGCCCGGCGACGCCCTTGTTCACCAGGACCTTTACCACCACGCGCCGATTCTGCGCCATGCCCGACGCCGATTCGTTCGATGCGGCCGGATTGGACATGCCCATGGCGGAGGGCGAAAGCACGCGGAAGAGCGGGATGCCGCACGCCTGCTTCAGGTAATTGATCACGCTATCGGCGCGCCGATCGCTGAGTTGCTGATTGTATTCAGCGTTGCCGGACGAATCCGTGTAGCCGGCCACCTCGATCATATAGGCGCTGATCTGCTTAGCCTGGGCAGCGAGCGCTTGCAGGTCCTGTTTACCTTTCGCATCCACCACGGTGCTGTTGACGGCGAAAAGGACCGTCGCCGTGGCTTTCACGTCGTAGTCGCCAAGTTGACCAAAGCGCTGGGCGGCGGCGGCGGCGTTGGCTTCCATCTGGGCTTGGTTTTCTTTGATCTTCTGCTGATTGGCCTCGATCTGCTGGTTCTGGGCCTGAAGCTGCTCCTGCTGGTTTTCGATCTTCTGCTGATTCGCCTGCACTTGCCCCTGCGTAGACGCCAGTGCTTCCCCGGTAGGTGTCAGGCCGGCCTGGATTTGGTTGGCCGTCTTCAAGTCGCCGGGCTTGAACTTGATGCTGACGGCCTTGAGCGGGTTGGCGGTACCCTCCGCCTGGACGTCAACCGGGAGCCCGGGCACCAGGGCGGTGAAGCCTAAGTCTGATCTCCGAAGTTTGAGCAATCCCTTGACCGCTTGAACTTTCGTCGAGTCGTCAAGGGCTACGGTCACGGTGTTTCCTTCATTGGTTTTGATGATCACGTTAGGGCCGTCGCGTCCTATGATGAGGCCCTTGAAAGTCGTCTTTTGTCCGAAAGCGGTTCCCACGACGGCTAGCATCAAGGCCAGTGTCATTCCGCAAAGCAGCAAACGATTGGCATTCTTTTTCATCGGACTATACCTCTCTCCTTCTTATCGCGAATTCGCGGGACAAAGCCCCTTTCGGCGTCGTGCGATGAGCAGGAAGCCTAGAAGGCGAACCGGAGTCAGATCGAGTTCGACTTTTCCCAGCCCAGAATCACACCGCCTACAATTCCAGCCTGCCGTCAGGACCCCGCCGGGACAACTGTCAAAACTTACAGTCTCCGGGCCACAATCGCTTGCCACCGAGAGGCTCCGAAGCTTCGGATCGCAACTCGCCGCGCAGGTTGCTGGACCCCATGTGAGGCTCACGGCGCCAGATCACTGCCCTCCCTTACCTTTGCCTGCGGGCTGCCCGGCTGCGGGGACCCACACGTTGTTCGCCGACACAATTTCCACCTTGGGCGCTTCGGTCGAGATCCTGACGCGCTGCAGGCCCGGCTTCTTGCCCGGCATGGCCTGGAAGACCAGGAAGTACTGATTGTCGAGAATCGTCTGCAGACGGTCGAGGTCCGGCTTAAAGCTGACGGGCGCTTGAACTCCCAGGAAGAAGGATTCGCCCCCCGTTTCGTCCGCCAGCTTGGAGATGCCGTTCTCTCCGTTGCTCGCCTCCCAATAGTTGCGGCCGGCGTGACCAACGCCGGGCGTATAGATACTGTGAACGATCACGCCGTAGCGCTGGGCCAGGTTGCTTGCCGAATCCACGTCCGGACTGATGTACGGCATGACACCGCCCGGAGGCCCAAAACCGGGCTGGAGGCCGACGGCGGGGCCGCGTCCTCTGGAGGCAGTGGGGGTGGCGCCTCTGGGGGCGCCGCCGTTCAAACCGCGCAGCCGGTCGATCCCGGACGTCACCATCAGGACCTCACGCCGCACCTTGCTCTCGGGCCAGCCCTTCAACAAGGTCGTGAGCGACAGGTAAGGACTGTCGGACGCGCCCAGGCTGCCGAGGGGCAGGCGCACCGCCTTGGCCGCAGCCTCGTGATCGGTGGTGAAGTTCTGCACGATGTTGACCGCCGTGTTGCGCATGTAGCCTATCCCGACCATGGTGGTGGCCGGCTGCGCAGTGATGAAGGCCTTCAGATCACCGAGTTGGACCCCGAGGCTGGTGTCGCTGGTGTCGTCAATCAGGATAAACAATTGCAACGCGGAGGCGTCGCCGCGGCTCGGAATCCAGTCGGTCACCTGAAGGTTGTTCTTGCCTTGCCGAACCTGTACGTCCTGGCGCGAGAGATTCAGACCCGGATTCTCCCCGCTTTCCAAAGGTTCCACCGAGACGACCATGTGGACCGGAACCGTAGCAGACTGGTCTTGCGCCCGTAGGGAGAGGGTCGCCAAAACGATCGCGATCACAAGCAAACCCACCGTCTTCCGATTCTCCTCGAGGTTCTTCATGGCTTTTGCGCCTCCTATGTCTTGTCTTCACGCCAGCCGGCTCGCATGTCGGCCTCACGCGACCAGCTACGCCAGCGCGATGTTACCTGAAACTCAACTAAAGTCAAAGAGGTGCGAGACCGGGTGGCTGCACGTTGGAACAATCGCCGCCGTGCCGTGACCTTGGACCTCGACATTACCCCTTGCATGACGCTAGTCACTTCGTCCTTCACCCCGCCGGCCTTGCTCCCTGGCCCATGCCCGCGCCCGCAAACTCCTCCAGGGCTCCCGCGACCAGTCCGGCTTTCCATCCACCTCCAGGCTGTACCGCCACCTCTCCCTCGGATTCGGCTTCCGCAGCCGGAACGCCTTGCTGCGAACTCTCCGTTCGAGGGCCTGGTCTCCCACCGGTGGCAATGGTATCTCGCTTCCTTCGAGCACGCGCATGATCCGCTCCAGGCTGAAGTAAGCCTTGCGTTGCACCCAGAAGATCAGCCCGATCCGACGCCACTCGTCCCGCACCTCATATTTGAAACGGACCACCCGCGGCTCCCCGCCCAGGTGACATCCGAGGCTGGCAAGGTTCCCGAGGCTCGTAAGGCCCGTGGGGTGCCCGAGACGACGGATGCGACGCAGTCGCTTGGGCCAACTCGGCCTCCCCGACACCATCTCTTGACCATCCCGAGACTCTGAGGCAACCGACGCTTGACCAAGGGCTGACCGTTCCCATTGACCGGAAGGGAGCCGGCAGGAAGAGTCCCTTTGTTTTGTGAGAGATTCCAGCTTTGTTCCTATTGGGAAGGCCTCCATGGTGTGATAGCGCCGGTGCTTACAATCTGTTATTTCAGGCTGTAAACAAACCGTATTTCTATCTCAACGGCCGACGAGTTCGAAGCCAGCGAACGGCCCAAAAGACGAGTCGCCCGGCACCATACGCCGTTGGCCAGCCGGTCGGCATCCTCGCGGCTGTGGCGATCGGGGGTCCCGAAGGTCTGGACGATCCGCGACCGGATGCGGCCGTAAAGCTCTTCCTGGCGCTCGTAACCGGCTCGGATCAGACTCTCGCGCAAGCGGGCGGACCGGGCGGCGTACTGTCCATGCTTGAGGGCGTTGAAGGAAACGCGAGCCTTGCCGCGGGGAGTGCGGGGTCCGGTTGATCGGAGCGCGTTGGCGCGGCGGGCGGCGAGGGATTCGCAGGTGACGCAAGGGGATCGGCGCAAGGGCACGGGGGCCTCGTGCAGGTCAACCTATAGGGTTATTATCCCGCGGGCATATTAGAGCGACAGGGCAATGTCAAGGGCATTTGAGGATCGCGGCTGTGTCAAGGCGAACTCAAGCCCAAGAAGTTGGCAGCCGCCCGGCGACGACATGAACAGCCACGTCGTCGCCACTCGTGAGAAGCGGGTCATAGATGCGCCATTGGCAAGGCACGCTTGAGAAAGAGCGACTGGCGGCAAGAGGTCGCGTTGCAACGCAGCCGCTTGCCGCCGGAACCCGGAAATCAGGAACCTGCTTTGAGGCCCAGTTCAGGACGAAGTTGTTGAATCTCTTGCCGGGCAGAGGCGTATTGCTCAAAAGCGTCAACGGAATTGACGATGTAGTCCGCCCGATTGAAGATCCGGTCGGTATCTTGTGCGTATCTCTGGTGCAGGTGAACATCGCCCTGGTAGTTATTCACCTCCTTGATCAAGTCATTGAGATAGGTGGCCATTTCATAGGCCTTGGGAGCAATCCGGTCGATGGCCTGCTGCTGCCAGGGCGAGGCCTGCGGCCCGATGGCTCGAAGCTTGTAAAGCGAGGCATCCATGGCATTGAACTGATGACGCGCCTCCATCAAGTAATCGGCGTCTTCCTCCCAGCCCGTCATCACGCCATCGCGTTCAAGGCCGCTCAACTGATCCGTGTAATATGCCACCTCGGCTGCTCGATTCTTGATTTGCAGAAGGAGAGACGAGGCTTCCTGCTGGGCGTTTGCCCCGGAGAGTGACGCTTGGACGTTGTACCCTCGGGGAGAAGCCAGAAGCAGCGCAGGGCCCAACAGCATCGATACCGCTAACGCAAGGCCCGTTTGAAGGAAATTAGAACGTAACAAAGCACACCTTCCTTTCTCGCACAGTATCTCTGTGCCGGAACTGCTGGATGAGGGCCCTCTGCTTTTATTCGATGCCGTCCCAAACAACGGCTGTTGCCCAGGAGCCATCCGGGTCGGACCGTGAGACCACCGCCCCGTTGGCAAGTATTCTGCGTTCACCGCACCTGGTAGATGACGGTCGCGCCCGCAGCCATCAGCACCGCCGCGTAGCAGAACGCCACCCAGGGCGAGAAAGCGGTCCACAGCAATCCCACCAGCACGCTGGCCAGCAGATCTCCGACGCCATTGACGGTGCCCAGCATTCCGTAAGCGGTACCGCGCAGCCGATCGTCGGGGACGAGGTCGGCGGTCAGTGCCTTCTCGAGAGCATCGACCACAGCGATGCAGAAACCGGCCGTAACGAAGAGCAGGAGCAGATAGAGGGTGAGACGCAACCGGCACAGGAAGGCGGCGGCCAAGCCGGCGGACGTCAAGGCGCCAGCCAGGTAACCCAGCGCCAGCAACCCGTGACGGCCGAAGCGATCGGAAAGGGCCCCGGCGGGATAGGAGCACGCTGCGTAAACCAGATTGTGGCCGACGTAGAGAAGGCCCGCAATCTGGGCGGCGTGCCCGACGCCCCAGGCCGGTGTGAGCAACTGGGTGGCCGCCAGAATCATCAGGGTGCGGGCGAAGTCTCCCATTCCGAAGACGCCGATACCCCAGAGACAGCGGCGGAACGAGGGCGGCAGATCCTGGAGCGACGCCCAGAAAGCGCGTGGAGACGGAGCGCCGCGCTTCTCACGAACCAAGGCCGCAAAGACGACACCCGATCCCAAGCCGGGAATGAGCGTGAGCAGAAAAATGATCCGGAAGGGCGCGGCTGCATCGTGGGTCCGGGCGTGGAAGCAAGAGAGAAGGCCGACCGCCGCCAGGGGCCCAATGACCGCGCCCACGGTATCCCCGGCCCGATGAAACCCAAAAGCCTTGCCGCGAGCCTCGGGGGAGACGGAGCTCGCCAGCATGGCATCGCGCAGCGGGCCGCGGATGCCGCGGCCGAACCAGCCCACGGTGCGCCCGATCAGCACCAGCGGCCACCCGGAAGCGAACGCGAACAGGCTGGTCGAAACGCCGGTGAGAAAGTAACCGCCCACCGTGATGGGCTTGCGGTGCCCCAAACGGTCGGAGAACCAGCCGGCACCCAGCTTGACAAAGCTCGAGACCGAGTCGGCGACGCCCTCAACGGTCCCGAGCGCCGCCGCCGAGACGCCCAGCACCGCCAGGAAACCCGGCAGGATGACGGTCGCCATCTCGTGGCCGGCATCGGAGAGGAGGCTGGTGAGGCCCATGCCGGCCACGTTGCGATTGAGCCAGACACCCTTCGGCGCCAAAGGTTCCGTGCTGGCGATCCCGGGGCTGCCGCTCAATCGTCACCTCGAGGGTGCCGGCGATTCGCTTCCGAGCCGGATCGCCCCGCAATCTTCCGCCCAGCCTTTCAGCCTCGCCCGGCGATCAAGAAGACGGGGTTGTGGAAGCGGCGCATTGTTGCAGCTGCCCGCGCAGCAACAACGTTTCCGAAATATTGTCGGCGCGGTCGCACCCCTGCCAATCGACCCAGACGTATTCGAGGCAGTAGTAGCCCGTGTAGCCGCGCGACTCGAGTCGCGGGACGATTCCGGCAAAGTCAATGGTGTTATCCGCCATGCGCGCTTGAAGCTGGCCGGGGCAGCCTCCGCGGACGTGAATATGCGAGGCGCGAGCGGTCAAAGGGTGAACCTGTTGGCTGTCCAGCCCGGAGGCGATGAAGTGACCATAGTCAAGCGTCAGCGTCAGGCCAGGAACCGCATCGAGGAATTGCTGCACGGCGTCCGGCGCGGTGAGGAGCGACCCGACGTGGGCCTCCACGGCATAGGTCATGCCTGCCTGGCGCGCTAAAGCAACTCGCCAGGCGGTCTCGTCTTGCGCCAGGCGGATGGCGTCTTGGCACGAGGTTGCTTCGTGCCAAACCCCCGGCAGGCCGGTCATGTGGGGGCAGCCGAGAGCCGAACAAAAGTCCAGCGCCTTCGCGAAAACCTCGCGATTCCGCCGCCGCACGCCAGGGTCCGGGTCATTCACGGAGCACTGCGCGGGCTCTTCGCCGATCTGCAGAAAGACATCGGCGGGAGTCAGGCCGCAGGCCTCGAGCTCGCGGCGCGTGGCCAGACCCGAGGAACGCGGCTCCTGCAGCATCTCCGACAGCGGGAAATGGGTCGGTCGCGCAAACAGGCCGAGATCGATGGCCTCGAATTCGAGGAGGCGCAGGAGCTGCAGCATCTGCACGCGCGTAAGCAGAGGAAAAGTGAAATTGGCGCAGGAGAACCTAACCATTCTCGACCGTCCTCTCCGAACTGCTGAGCGACTCGCGGTACTGGGCGTCGATGCTGTCGAGCGCGGCCACCGCGCTGATCTCGTCCCGCAAATATTGGGCGATCGGATGCCCGGCGCGCTCCTGGAACGGCACGTAGCCATCGTAGCGCGGCCGGACGAACGCAGTCTCCATACCTTCGAGGGTGTTGAGAAAAAACCCGTGGGTTACGTTGTTCAAGATCTCATTCTTCCAGGCGCTGCGCTGCGCCGGCTGCCCTCCGCATAGCCCGTAGAGGGTCCGCTGACAGACGGGTCCGGCGACGTAGGCGGCGTATTCCAGGGCAATTTCGGGATGGCGGCATTGCTGCGAGATCGCCAAGCCGGTTCCGCCGAGCACCGTCCGCAGCGGCCGGGCGCTTTCCAGCCGGACGGGATTGGCGAAAAGAACCAGGTGGCGGGCGAATCCCTGGCGGGAGTAGTTGCTGTAAGAAAAAGCGAACGGGCAATAGACGAACCGATCGGCCTCCGCCATTTCCTCGTAGAGGCGGATGGGATTCCACCCGAAAGCCTCGGCCGCCATCCTGGCCGCCACTTCCCGAAGCGCGGCGAGACAACGCAGGGCGATCTCGCGGTCGGCCAGATGCTCCGCGTCCTCCGGCACAGGGCTGCCGTGGGAAAAGCAGAGCCCTAGAAAATTGAGGAAGAGATCGGCATGATGGCCGGGCATGACAACGTGGCCCTGGCGCGCGAGGGCCAGCACGTCCTCCCAGGTTTGCGGCACCTCAACGCCCAACTGCATGAGCAGATCGGGACGGTAGCTGGCAGCCGGGGCGGCGACATCGATCGCAAGGGCGAAGAGATGACCTTCGAAGAGGTAACTCGTGAACGCTTGCCCGATCGATCCGGCGGCCAGGCCGGCCAGGAAATCCGCCGGCAACCGTGTCTGCAAATCGAGGAGCAGGCGCGACCGCCATGCCTCACCCAGCATCGGATGGTCGATGACCAGCAGATCGTATTGCGCGGCGAGGGGGCGCAGCCCGGCATGTCCGAAGTCGTGGAGGCTGCGTTTGTCCCAAGTGATCGCGAGGCCGGGGTGGAGTTCTTCAAAGCGCTGCGCGGTCGCGACCAGCGGCGGCAGGGCGCGGCTGTGATTCCAGGCGAGGCCGCGCAGAACAACCGGAGCGTTCATCAGCCGGCCAGCACCTCGCGAATGACGACGCTTTCGCCCGAGCGCGCCGATTGGCAGGCCGCTTCAATCACCTCCATCGAGGCCAGACCCAGCGTCCCGGGCGAGAGATTCGGCGCGACGCCGAGAATCGAGTCCACAAGGTTGGAGGCGGGCGCCCGCTCCGGATAGATCTCGGCTGGCGACAAATCCGGGTAGTTGACCTCAGGACCGTCTTTCACAGGCGCCAGCGTCATTGTGCCCTTCCACAGTTCCAGGAAGAGAATGCCTTCCGTGCCAAAGACCCGCACTTCGTAATCGCGCCGCTCCAGCGAGGTGAGTCCGGTGCTGGCGAGGGTGACGAGAGCGCCGTTTTCGAGCTCGATCGTGAGCGCATCGTAGATGTCCATAGCGCTGCCGTCCTCATGGAAGCGGGCAAAGACTCGGGCTGGCCGCGCGCCGGTGAGAAACGTCAGATAAGCGGCCGCGTGGGAGACCTGCGTATAAATCTGCCCGCCGCCTGCCACCGCCGGATCACTGTAGGTCCCCGGTCGCGGGTCGAGATAGGGCTTGCCATGGGTGGGTTGCGTGCTGGCGCCGCGGATCAGGTGGTCCACCGGGTTGGTCATCAGCACACTCATCATGCGGATCTCTCCGAGCGCGCCGCTCAAGATCAGCTTCCGGGCCTCCTGCCCGTGCCGGGTGTAGTGCCAGGGACAACTGACGATCAACTGCCGCCCCCCCGCTGCCGCCAGGCGTACGAGCTCGCGCGCTTGAGCGGCCGTGAGCGTCATCGGCTTCTCGATCAGCACGTGCAGGCCGCGCCGCAGCGCGGCTTCGGCATGCTCGAAGTGCTTGTTCGGGCTGCTGGCCACCACCACTGCCTCCAGGCCCGGCACGGCGATAAGCTCCTCGGGCGACGTCAGGGCGTGCGGAACGCCAAAATCCCTGGCCACGCGGGCCGCTTCGGCAGGATCTCGCTTCTGAAGGGCGGCTAGTTCAGCGCGCGGATGGCTCAGCAGCGCCGGAATGTGGGCAAAGGTGGCCCACCAGCCTGCTCCGATCACGCCGCAACGGATCTTCGTTTCCGACGTTGCTCCCATCAACAACTGGCTCCTGCACTATCCGGCAAAGGGTTCCAAGTAATCCGGGTTGAGCTCCACGCCGAAACCCGGTTTGTCGGGAACCGTGACCCGGCCGTTCACCGGCAGCGGCTCGCCAGCGACGGCGTCAAAGATCGGGCGCACTTCGGTTCCCTCACCAACGCTCAGATACTCGGCGTAGGGCGAATTCGCGTTGGACAGCACGAAATGATAATTGTAGACGCCTGACCCGTGCGGCACGACGGGAATATCGTAAGGTCGAGCCACGGCCGCAACGCGTCGCACCGCCGTCAGCCCGCCGCACCACTGCAGCTCCGGCTGGATAATGTCGCAGGCCCGCTGGGACAGAATGGAGTAATAGGCCTTGTAGTCAAACTCGAGATTTCCGATCGCGACCTGGACAGGGTTGATGCGCTGGCGAAGCTCGCCATTGAGCCCCTCGGCCCAGCCGTTGGGCAGAGGATCCTCGAACCATTTCACGTCGCAGTCCCGGATGCGCGCTGCCAGGCGAGCCGAGAATTCCAGGTCCCACGACATATAGCAGTCGATCATGATCTCGAGACCCTCACCCAGGACGGCGCGTGTCTGCTCGACGCAGCGTTGCATGCGCAAGAGACCGTCGCGCCCGTCCGATGCCCCCCAAGGGGCGGCGATCTTCACGCCCAGAAAGCCGCGATCCTTCCAGGCCTGAACAAGGTCCGGATGGGTGGTCACATAGCAGGGGATGCTCTCCTTCGTCTGCCCGCCGATGAGCTTGTAAACCGGCTGGCCGAGCGCCTTCCCCATTAGGTCCCAAAGCGCCAGATCGACGCCGCTCATGGCCATGGAAGTAACGCCCCCCAGCCCGTAAGGCATCGTCGAGCGGTACATCTGATCCCAGATCAGCTCGATGTTGAAGGGGTCATGACCGATGAGAAAACGGCTGAAGTGCTGCTGAATGACCGCGCAGGCGTAAGGGCCGCCACCATAGTTGGCCGCCACGCCGGTGACTCCCTCGTCGGTGTGGATCTCGATGGCATACGGATCCTGCCCGGGGCCCATCCAAGAGGACCGCAGGCGGGCGTATTGGGCATAGCGGGACATCGGGTTCGCAATCAGGGCGTGCGTCTGCCAGCCGCCGCCCCAATACTGGGATTCGCCAAACTGCGCCCCCTTCTCCCCGGCGTTGCCAGAGCGAATGCGAAACAGCTTGATATCGGTGATCTTCATGCTTAAGCGGTTGCCTCCCTCGGAGAGTTCCGCGTCGAAGCCGGGTGCGTGAACAAGTTCGTAGGCGTCTCCTGACCGGACAACGATGCGGGCGCCGGCGCGCTTCAGGTGCGCGCGCAGTGAATTTCGCGCTCCACATAAGGGACCAGCCGTGCCGGCCCCATCCAGCCATCGCAATCGATCTTCTGGAGGATACGGTGGGCCAGTCCGGTCGCCCGGGCATTCGCCTCGGTGTTAGCGATGCGCACGCGGATCAGGTTCTCGCCCGGGTGGAGATAGTCGGTGACGTCGAAGACGTAAGGAGACCACGCCCGCATTCCCGCAGGCTTTCCGTTCACCCAGGCTTCCGCACACACGCCGACCTCGCCGCAATCGAGCAGCACACGTTCGGCAAGCAGCGAGGCAGGTACCTGGACGGTCTTCTCGTAGATCATCGTCCCGGAGTAGTGCTCCAAGCCGGGAACCATCCAGCTTCCCAGGGGCATGGTGGCGGGGCGCGGTGTGAAGGCAAAGGGACGGTCGAGTATCTCCTGAGCACCCAAGCTCAGCACGACGGAGCGCGCGCCCTCAGGGAGGGCCAACGGCGACCGGGCGTCTGAGGGCGCGCCGTCAATGAATGCCTTCCAGGGATACTTCAAGGCGGGGAGGACCAAAGCTCCAGCCAGCGGCGGAACCGCGAAACGCAGCCAGCGAGCGCCTTTCTCCGTCGTCTCCGCAACATCCGGGGCGGCGCGCCAGGAGGATATCAGTCCGTCGAGCAAAGTGCCGTCTTGACCTTGAATCCGGAAGGTAAAGTGCCCTGCCTGGGGATTCTCCGGGCTGTGGAGAAGCTTAAGCAACACGCTGTTCCATCCAGAATCGAGACGGATAGGAATAAAGGTGGCAAACCCGTCGCTGAGCTCGTTGTAGAGCGGGCGCAGCCAGCGGGAATACACTTTGCTCCCGTTCACAAACAGCGCGTGTGGATTTGGCGTCGCCAGCACGGCCACGGCTTCTGTGCCCCCCGGCGAGTAGACGTTGGTCTGCGCGTAGATTGTGCCCCGCAAGGGCTCCACACGCAAAACTCCCCCATAATTCACGACAAAGCTGCCGTCGGCATAGCGGCCGCCCGAGATCTCCATCGTTCCCAGATTCCAATCCCCAGGCACAGGATGCACCCGGTGGGCCGCGGCGTCGACTTGCTGCCAGCGCAACGGCTGATCTTCATCGCCGCGCGAGGTCGCATCGTAGTGAATGCCCTGCTCGGGCGGAAACACGCGATCCAGGCCTTGATCATCCGGGTTCGAAAAAGGACCCATCACATTCCATTTGCGCAAGGCGTGGTTCATCGGAGACAACCAGAGCGAGTCCCAGGAGGCGGCCCGGTCGGGGTACCTGAACCACTCCTGCTTCGCGCCCTGGTCAGCGGGGTCGGCTGCGATGTCCACGTAGGGCAGAGGAATGCCTTCGGCCTCGACGGTCACCCTCCAGTCGCCCTTGATCTCGAAGGGCTCCAACGGGGCGGAGGCATACTGACCGCGATAAGTCCGGCCGTCGCTCGTCAGTGTCACGACCAGCGGATCAGCCTTGATCAGTCGGCGCGCGCCCACCACGATCTCTTCCGAGCCTTGGCTGACGATGTGCAAGTCATCGGCGTTGGTGGAAACCAACTCGGCCGTCGCCGGAAGTCCTGCGGGATCAAACACGACATAACCGGCGTCCCAGGGGCCAAGCGGCAAGCGCACCACCGTGTTCCGACCTTGGGTCTGGTAGTAAAGCGGGGAGCTTCTACCTGTTACCGGGTCCCAGCGCTCCGGCCGCCCCTGGGCGCGCAATCGCAGGGTCGTCGTGCGTGATTGAGCGGAGTCGTTAACAATCCAGTAGAACCCCGCGTCTCCGCGCCGCTTGTGCAGCACGTAGAGATGGTCGCGCGGCCCGGCGAGCACCTCAACGTCAGCGTCAACAGTTTCGCGCAGAACCGCCAGCAGATCCTCGACGCCTCCTCCGATCAGAAAAGACCGGCCTCCCGCCTCACTCTTGCGCAGGCGAAAAGGTTCGACGGTGGGCGCTGTGTCAAAAGTACCGTTCCAGATGGCTTCCAGTTGGCGATCGTCGCGGCCCGATTCGGCAGAGATTGAGGGCAGCCGCCGGAGCGCGATGACGATTCCGCCCGCCCGGAAGAATTCCCGCACTTTCGCGGCTGAGCTTCGGCGGATCGCGGACATCGGGGGCAGGATGAGCGCCCGAAACGAAGAGTTGGCGATGTGCAAGACGCCGTCTTGGCAGCGGCCGCGCGAGAGGTAGTCGTCATCGGCCACCAGGTAATCCAACCGCTCTTCACTAAGGCGCAGCTTCATCTCGGCGAAGATCTCGTTGGTTTCGACCGCGTCAGGGGTCCAGCGGGAATTCTCAAGAAGGCTGTCGACATTTCCTTCGGTGAAAGCCGGCGCTGACTGACCCCAGATGGACACCTGCGGATAGTAGAGCAGCAGGTCGGTGATCGCGCGGCTTTCGCGATTCATGAAGCTGATACGCCGCATCTGGTCGGCATAAGCCCGGAACCATGGCAAGTAGGGCTGGCTGCGAAACCAGTCGGGCGGGAAATTGATGCGGGTCAGATCGTAGTCGAAGGCATGGGGAATGAACTCGCCAATGTTCCAGGCGCCCAGAGAGTTGGAGACGCGCCGCATGCCTTCGGGGCTCAGATAAGACTCCTCGCCCTGAACGCCCTGGTTTTCGCAGACCACATGCCGGCCTTCAAACTCCGCGACCGAAGCTACTTCTTTCAGCCAGACCGATTGCCTGCCCCACTCGACCAGCGTGTCGCAGCCCGGGTTACTCATCGAACGGAGAATCCGGAAAAAGTCACCTTGATAGGCTGGGCCGAAGAACAGCGATTCTTCCCAGACGTGACCGGAGTGCTCGAACTGGCGCGCGCGGCACCACTCCGTGACCTGGCCGAAGAAATTCTCGCTATAGAGCCCGCTGATCGTATCGAGCAGGTCGATCCGCACCTTCTCAGTTTTGGGTCCGATGTCACGACGCAGGGCCGGCAAGACGGGCGTGAGATCGTAGCCGGCCTTCTGCCGAAATGAATCGAAGAGTTTTGGCGTCCAGGGAAGCTTCGGGCCGTAGGTGCCCTCGTGGTCGGCAAACGTTGCAGGCAAAGCTTCACCCAGAAACTTACCGAAGCGGCGGCCAAGTTGCTCGTAGTAAATCTCGATGTATTTGGCCACGGCTTCGCGGCTCATCAGATCGACGGTGCCGTGGTCAGGTTGCCCGATGGCAGGCTCGATCGCGTAAGTGAAGACCACCCAGTCGCCCTGAGGCGCATCCCACTCGATCTCCTTTGCGTCCGGGGCGAAGTCCACTGCCTGCAAAGAGTCCCCCTCGATGCTGTCCGGCCCCTTGCGCCGCCCGGCCACGACGGCGGCGACTTTGGCGGGTAAGGGAAGCGTGACGCGGCGCGGCCCGCGAACCTGGGTCTCCGTTTCCCGCAGGCGGTGGATGTGATATTCCGAATTTGCGGCAACCACCTGGCTCTTGTTGGCGCCCTGCATCCAGTAATCACGCGCCTCGCCGCTCGGCCACTCAAATTCATCAACCATGCAGAGCGAAAAGCCCGCCTCTTGGGCTGCGGTGAGCGCTTCGCCCAAGATCGTCCACCAAGCTTCTGAGAGATAGCGCGTTTGAAGACCATCCCGGTTGTGAGCGTAAGCTCCGTAGACGCCGTGGTCTACCATCTGCCTGATCTGCCGGCCCAATTCTTCTCCCGTTAGCTCGCCGTTCCAGAACCAGAAGGGGCGGATGCTGTATTGGCGCTCGGGGTTTTCGAAAGCGGCCCGAAAGGAAGCCAGACCTCCCGGGTTGCCGGGGGCTCTGGACATCCCTGGCAGGCCCAACACCAGGCCCCCGAGCCCCAGCGCGGACAATTCAAGAAAATCTCTGCGCGTTACCCCACTCATGTCGGATGCCCTCCTGGAGCAGAAGCAAACTGTCGCCGGCCGGCCGAGGCGGGACTGACGCTTCGCTGTGCGCGTCGCGGTTCCAGGTCGCTAGCTGGATGAGGGGCCAATCAATCGGGCGGCCCAGCGTGCGACGTCTTCCGACGTCACACCCTTGCCGCCGCTCTCGAGCGAGGCGAATTGAACGGCCAGATTGCCGTTCGTGGAACTCTCCGCCGGCCCGCGTTTGACCTCGAGTCCGGTGCGGTCCGCGATCAGGCGATTGAGATAGCGGTTCTGGCTACCCCCGCCCACCACGTAGAGACGGCGAAACCTGCGGCCCGTGACCGCTTGCAGGGCGCGCAGGACCTCGGCGTAGCGCGCGGCTAGGCTAGCGAAGATGATGTTGGCAATTGCCGGCGCGCGCTCGGCACCCTCCGCGAGAGGCGCGTGACCGGCCTTCTCGAGCTCACGATTGATTTTCGCGGGCATGTTTCCGGGAAGAATGAGTTCAGCGGCATCCACATTGAAGGTCGCCGGAGGAGCAGGCCGCCGCTCACATTCCGCAATAAGCTCGGGCAGCGTCCCGGAATCACCGCCGGCAGCCTGCCACTCGCGAAGGCACTCCTCCAGCAGCCACATGCCGTTGACGTTCTTCAGAAATCTGATCCGGCCTCCGACCCCGCCTTCGTTGGTGAAGTTCTCCCGCCGCGCGGCGGCCGACGTGCACGGCGCATCGAGGACGGCGCCGACCAATGACCAGGTGCCTGAGCTGATGAATGCCCAGTCATCGTTGGCATCTGGGATGCCGGCGACGGCGGCGCCGGTATCGTGACAGGCCGGGGCGATCACTCGCGTATCTTTGTAGGCGGAGAGGGTAGCGAGGCCTCCGCATCGAAGCCGTCCGAGCTGGGTTCCTGGAGGGACGATCCGCGGCGCAGCCGATCGGTCGAGGCCGACCCTGGCAAAGATCTCGTCGCACCAGTCGCGAGTCCGCGCCTCAACGAGCTGCGTATGGGTCGCATTGGTGTATTCGGCGACCGCAGTCCCCGACTCAAACCCGCAGAGGCGGTGGAGCAGATACTCCGGAAGGTTGAGCCAGATCGCGCCCGGCTCGAGGCCATCGCGCCGGTCGGCGTAGAGTTGGTACAAGGTATTGAAGCGGAGGAACTGGATGCCCGTCAGTTCATAAAGCCGGTCTGCAGCGATACGCTCCCAGACTTCGGGCATGGCCGTTTCCGTGCGCGGGTCGCGATAACAAAAGGGGTCATCGAGAGACCGGCTCGACGCGTCCAGCCGGACATAGTCCACCGCCCAACCGTCAACGCCGATCGAGTCGATCGCGTGATCGTGATGAGCCAGGTGTTCGGCGGCCAGGCGCAGACCCTCGTCGGCGCCGCCGCAGAGCCGGTCGAGCTGCCAGTGGAGATGGCCGTCGCGCTCGGTGGGGCCATTCTGAAAGCGATGCACCGGGTGGACCTGGACGGCGGCGCCGTCCCACTCGGCAAGCGACACGCGGCAGCTTCCCGCACCGAGATCAATCGCGACGCAACGAACGCTAACCATGATTCAGCCGAACAATGGCCAGAGGGGCTTTGTCTTCCGGAGCGCGGTGTGCTGTGGCCGAGTCCAAGAGCCCGTCGAGCGCCCGCCGCGGTCAGGCGGACGACGGTATGGAGAGACGTCGACCCTGGCGAAGGGTTAGCATCGCTCTCCAGTTCTTACCGCAGGAATGCCTCCGTCAGTCCGCCGTCCACGGGAACCACGTGTCCGGTCGTGCAGCGGGAAAGATCGCCCGCGAGGAACAGGATCGCCTCGGCGCAGTCGACCGGATCAATCGCGGCATGCGTCAGGGTGCGCTGGGCGTAGAAGTGAGCCAGTTTGCTCCTTAAGGCCTCGGTAGATTCCTCCGGATTGTATTCGATCTTGTACTTGGCCAGCGACGCCAACACCCGTTCGCGGGGAAACATGGCCGAGCCTTTGACCACGGTCGCCGGACCGATGGCATTAACTCGAACGCGAGGGGCCAGCACGATGGCCAGTTCGCGCACCAGATGATTCACCGCGGCCTTACTGATGTCATAGGCCTCGCTTCCTGCTTTTGGGACGACCGCATTGGCCGAACTCGTCAGCACGATCGCGGCCGGCAGATCCTGCTCTGAGAAGATGCTTTGAATTTCGTCTGCGAGCAGGAAATTCCCGGTGACGTTCACATCCAAGGTCAGCCGCCACTGCTCGTCCGAAATACGCCCGTCCCGGGAAGAAGGAAACAGAGCCGCCGTGTTTATCAGAATGTCGACGCCACCAAAGGTGGAAATCGCCTGCCGAAGAGCCGCGTGAACCGAGCTGCGGTCGCGAATGTCGACGGCGACCGCGGTCGCGGTCTCGGCCCCAGCTATCTCTTTGATCTCGGCGGCTACGGCCTCGGCCGCCTTTGGATCCAGGTCGCCGACCACGACGTGCGCGCCGCGGCTCGCCCCGCGCAGCGCCACCTCGCGTCCGATGCCGGAGCCACCACCGATCACCACCACGACCTTGCGGCTGAACTCCTTCTCCGGTGGCAGCCGGCGCAGCTTCGCCTCCTCCAGCTTCCAATACTCGATCCCAAACGCCTGGGCCCGCGGCAGGGCCACATAGTTCCGGTACACCATGAAGGAGTCGGAGGCGGCAGCCGCGCCGGCATGGGGTAGAGGGCTGGGTGGCGGACCCTCGCCGAGCGCGGTCGCGCCTTCCATGACGTGAATGGCGTTGATGTAAAACTCCCCGGTGATGCGCGCCTCGGGTTTGTTCTTGCCGAAGCTGAACAGTCCCACACCCGGAATGAGCACCACGGTGGGGTTTGGATCGCGCATCGCCGGTGAGTCGGCTTGGGCGCAAGAGCGATAGTACCCCTCGTATTCCCGGCGATACTCCTCCAGCGCTTCGTTAAAAGCGCGTTTCAGTTGCCCGATGTCCCCGGAGGAAGGATCCCACGCAACCCACAGCGGCCTGATCTTGGTTCGCACGAAATGATCCGGGCAACTAGTGCCGAGCTGGGCCAGGCGCGGCGCGTCCTCGGAATTGACGAAGCGCAGCACTTCCGGCAGGTCGCTGAAACTCCCAAGCAGCCGACGATTGCCCGAGACGCGACCCCGCAGGAACGGGAACAAATCCAGCGCCAGATCGCGGTTGTCTGGTCGAGTCTGGTGCAGCGGACCACCGAAAAGGTCCCCTCCAGCCTTGTTGATGTGCCCGACGACAAACTGCCCTAGTTGGTCGATGATGGTAATGGTGTTGAGATAGGACTGGCGCTGGGTATCTCCCCAGGTAAACAGGCCGTGACCGCCCAGCACGATCCCGTCGCTCTGCGGAGCACGTTCCACCGCCCGCCGCAGCATCATGGCCAGCTCGAATCCCGGCCGCTGCCAGGGAAGCCAGACGAGACGATGGCTGAAGCGACGGTTGAACTCCTCCATCTTGTCCCGGCCATTGGCCGAAGCGGCCAGCGCAATGCCCCAATCGGGGTGCAGATGATCGACGTGCGGGAAGGGCAGAAAGCCGTGCAGGGCGGTGTCGATCGAGCTCGCTACCGGATTGGTTCCGAAGGTGCAAAGGGGATAAGAATCCACGATTTCGTCTTCGTGCTCGACGCCCCGGTAGCGCTTCTCGAGGCCGTGCAGTTTTTCGAGATAGAGGGTGGCAAAGCCGTTGCGCTTGATGCTTCCCAGATCGCCGCCGCTGCCTTTCACCCAAAGGACGACCTGCTCCCGCCGGTCGAGAGGGTCCGCCTGGACAATCTTGGAGCTGGTGTTGCCGCCGCCAAAGTTCGTGATCCGCAGGTCGCGGCCCAGGAGGTTGGAACGGTAACGGAGGAGCTCGGGTTCGTCCAAGCCGCGCGCGACATCTTCGTCCCACAGATCCTGGAGGAACTGCAACCCCGGCGCCGCTTTCGCTGGCTGCATCTTCGATCGCCTGCCTTCCTACGCGTAGCTGCTGGCCGCGGTGGCGCGCCCGGCGCGATCCCGCGTGATTCGCGCCATGTATCCGCTCTCGCGAAATGCCGTTAGGGGGTTCTCCGCGAGCCCCTTGGCGCGGCGCCACTCGCGCACCGCGGGACGAATGTCGGTGCTAAAGGCGTCTTTGTAGATGTTCTCGGCGTCGATCAGGCGCTGCTCCGTTTGGGCCTTGGTCAAGGCTGGGAAGTCGATCAGCGCTGCCTTGGCGTAAAGCTCTTGCGCCGTCATCACCGTTTGGATCATTTCCTCGATCTTGCCCTTGAGATTGTGACTCTGATCGACCATGTAGGCGATATCAGCCCGCCGGCCCGTTTCCCATTCGTAGAAGCGGATCTCCGCGAAAATGCGGAAGACCTGATAAGGATCGATGGAACCCAGGGTCAGATCATCATCCGCGTAACGGCGGTCGTTAAAATGGAACCCGCCGAGCATCTCCTCGTCCAGCAGCCAGGCGACAATCTGCTCGATATTCTGAGCCTGATAGTGATGCCCGGTATCCACCAGGACGCGGGCCTTGGGCCCCGCTGCCCGGGCAAGCACCAGCGCCATGCCCCAGTCCGCGATGTCCGTGTGATAGAAGGCGGGCTCGAAAGGCTTGTACTCGACCAGCAGCCGTTGGTCCGCGCCCAGGGCCTCGTGCGCCCGCTTGAGACCCTCGCTCATCCAGCGCTTGCGCGCCCGAATGCTGGTGGTGCCGGGATAGTTCGAGCCGTCGGCAAACCAGGGCGTGACGTCGCGCGAGCCGAGTTCGCGCGCGATTCTCACCGAGTCCAGGATGTGGTTGAGCGCCTGCTGCCGGATCGATTCCTGCTCGTTGCAGAGTGACCCGTGCTTGTAAACCTGGTCCTGAAACACGTTGGGGCTGATGGAACCGGGCCGCACCCCGTAGCGCTCGGCGAGCTTCTTGACGTCGGCGCTCTTGGTTCCCGCCGGCACATCCCACAGTACGTGGAGCGCAACCGTGGGGCAGGCGCCCGTGAATTTGTGCACTTGGCCGGCATCGGCGAATTTCTCTTCGGTCGTGCTGGCCGCCGGCTGCAGGAACTTGCCGAAGCGGGTGCCGGTGTCGGCGAAACCCCAGGAGGGCAGTTCAATTTGCAAGCTGTCCAGCGCCCCAACGACGGTGTCGGTGATGGAGGAGGATGATGCGGATGATGCCGGAAGATTGGATGCCATGGGTCGCTCCTAACCTCGACTCGGTCAGACCCATCATAGCGTAGCGCCCCAAGCGGGGAACGCCGGCCTGATCCGAGCAGGTACAAAGTACTTGACTTCTCCGTCTTTCGCGTCCGCCATTATAAGAAGGCGACCCTCAGGCTGTAAAGCATGTATCGCACTTCTGACCAACACCCCGGCGATCTGCGCGTCTCGCTGAAATCCCCGCCACCTCGCTCGGCGCTCGTGCTGATCGGCTTCACGGCCATCATTGCCCAGATCGTGTTGATGCGCGAACTCTTCGTGATCTTCTGCGGCAACGAGATCTCCTTCGGCCTCATTCTGGCCAACTGGCTGCTCTGGACCGCGATGGGCAGCGGCATCCTGGGACGCCTCGTCCCGCGGACGCAAGACGCGCGCCGCCTTATGGCCGCGCTGCAAGGCCTCATCGCGGTGATCTTTCCGGTCACCCTTCTCTGCCTGCGCGCCAGCAAGTACGCCTTTCAGCCCACCCCGGGAGAGATGCTGGGTCCGGGGCCGATGTTCCTGACATCCCTGGTGGTGCTGAGCGCTTTCTGTTCGGCCTCGGGCCTGCTCTTCGCGGCCGGCAGCCGCGCTTATGCTGCCGATGCCGGCGCCTCAACCGGAGAGGCCAGCAGCTCGGTGTATTTGCTGGAAGCGATGGGCTCGGGGGTGGGCGGCCTGCTCGCCAGCCTTTTGCTGATCCGTCATCTGGACGCTTTTCAGATTGCCCTGCTCCTGAGCTTCCTCAACCTGCTGGCCGCCGCCAACCTGTTGTGGCAAGGCTCGCGGCGCGGACGGCTGGCGATCGGGGCACTGCTGGCGCTCGCCGCCGTGGCCGTCATTCCTCCGCTCAGCCGACGCGTGGATCAAGTCTCGCGCTCCTGGCCCTGGCGCGGCTTCCAGGTGGTGGCCAGCCGCAACTCGATCTATGGCAACCTGGCCGTGGTCCAGGCGGAGAGCGCTCGCAGTCTGTACGAGAACGGCCTGGTTATCTCGACCGTCCCCGACCCGGCTTCGGCGGAGGAAGCGGTCCACTTTGCGCTGCTCGAGCATCCCGCGCCTGTCAGCCTATTGCTCATCGGCGGGGGCGTGAATGGTAGCGTGACCCAGGCGCTCCAGCATCGGACGCTGCAGCGCGTGGACTACATCGAGCTCGACCCCACCATCTTCGAACTCGCCCGCCGCTACTTCCCGCAGGAGTGGGCTGCCATCGAGTCAGATCCGCGCCTCCACACCCACCTGGTCGACGGACGGCTCTTCCTCAAGACCACGCCGGAAAGGTTCGACGTCATCATCGTGAATCTCCCCGACCCGCAGACCGCGCAGCTGAACCGGTTCTACACCCTCGAGTTCTTTCGTACCGTGGCGGCCAGGCTCGCGCCGGGGGGCGTGTTCTCTTTCCAGCTCCGATCCGCCGAAGACTACATCAGCCCTGAGCTCGCGGACTTCCTCGGCTGCATCCGCAAGACGCTGGGCGAAGTGTTCCCTGAGATCGCCTTCCTGCCGGGCAGCACGGTCCATTTCTTCGCCGCCCGGCAGCCGGGCGTGCTCGCCGCCGGGCCTGATGAGCTGCTGGCCAGACTGCGCTCGCGCCAGCTTCGCACCCGCTACGTGCGTGAGTACTACATCCCCTCCCGCATGACCCCCGACCGCATGCTCGATCTCAATCTGCAGACCCGGCCGCAGGCGGATACGCCGGTCAATCGCGACTTTGCACCCATCGCCTACTACTTCGACGTGGCTCTCTGGAGCAAGCGATTCCGTCCCGGCGGGCGCCTGCTTTTCCAGACCATGGCCAAGGTGCGATTCGGAACCCTCGCGGCCGCTGCGGGGTTGCTGACGATCACTCTGGCGGCGCTCCTGGGCTGGCGCCGGCCACCGGCGCGCCGTCTGCGATTGGCCGCAGGCTACTCGGTCATCGTCACCGGATTCACACTGATGGGTCTGGAGCTGCTTCTGCTGCTTGGCTTTCAAGCCATCTACGGCTACGTCTATCACCAGCTAGCCATCGTGATCGCGGCCTTCATGGTGGGCATGGCCCTCGGCAGCTGGCGCGCTGTCCGCCGGACCGCCGGCTCGGTCAAGGCAACAAATACAACCCGCGAGAGACGCACCTTGGGCGGCCTTCAGATTCTCATCGGACTCGCGCCCCTGGCCTTGTACGCGCTGTTCGTCTGCTTTGGCCGGATCGGGGGCACCCGGCAGCTCTGGGTTGTGAGCCAGATCGTCTTTCCGGTTCTGGCTCTCCTCTGCGGCCTCGTGGGCGGATACCAGTTCCCGGTTGCCAGCCGCCTCTTCTTCCCCGGCTCCCGCCAGGCGGCGGAAGGTCCAGGAGCCCTCTATGCCCTCGATCTGTTGGGCGCCTGTGCGGGCGCCGTTCTGCTGAGCACCTATCTGGTGCCGGTCTTCGGGTTTCTCAAGACCGCCTTGCTTAGTGCGGTAGTGAACCTGGCTCCCGCTGCTCTGGCGTTGGCCCCAGTTGGTGCTCCGTCGCTTGACCCGGAGCCGCCGGGGCGCCTAGAGACTCCCCAAACACCACGGCCGTGAACTTGAAAACGTCCGTGTCCTCATCCTGCCAGCAGCGCTCCGGCAGTCCCGCCTTGACGCATGTCTGGTTGAGAAAGGTCGTCCGGTCCCAATGCTCCTCGCTGGCGACCTGGGGGAGAAGGACGCCTTCGGACTCCGCCTTCCAAACCAGCAGTCCGTCGCGACCTACCTGGATCTGCTTCCAGTCCGTCACCCGGCGGAGAGGCGAGAGCACCGATATTTCGTAGGCCAGGACACCCAGTTCCGCGGGGGTCACTGGTGAGAAGCGGCTGTCGCGCACCGCGGCCAGGGCCGCCACGTCGCGGACCGTCATGCAGAGGGGCTTGACGGGAGTGATGTAACCAATGCAGCCGCGCAAGGCGCCCTTCTCTTTCAAGGTGACAAAAGCGCCGTGATCGAGAGCGAGAGCCTCGAGCCCGCCCGGCGAGCACTCGTAAAGCTTGCCCTGCCGCACGGCGGTCTCCACCGACTTCCGCGCGATGGTGAGCAGGGCCTCGCGTTCTTTGCCGCCCAGCTTGAACTCGGCGCTTTTCGAGCCCAGTGCCGCAGCCTCTTTCGTCAAGGCGACCGCCCCGTAGCCCACCACGCGGCTCTTGTCGCCGGTGGCATCTCCCGAGTTGGCGTACTTCAGGATGGTGGCGCGATTCGCACCGAGGCGCTCGGCCGCGATCATGGCGGCCACGATCCCCCCGCCGCCGCAGGCTTCCCACACCCGTCTTTCGGAGTTGAGCGACAGGTTGAAGTAATCCCACTCGTCGACCGCTTTAAGGGTCTTATGATCGATCGTCACCGCCTCGTCGTAAGGGTGATAGTGGGAGAGGTCGGAGCTGGCCACGATCAGGGTGTTGAAATCCCCGCTGGAGGTTGGACCCTCCTGTCGGATGAGGCTGGCCAGGGCGACCCCCAAGGCGCGCGAGGTCTGATAGCTCTGGTCGCCCATCACGATCGGAACCAGCTTGAAGTCGCCCAGCACCCGCTGCAGGAAGGGCAACTCGTCTTCCAGGGCGTGCTCCCACTGACCTTGGACCTCGCCATGCCCTTGCCCGGAGAACCGGATCAGGGGACTATTGCCCGCGAGCTTGGCGGCAAATCCCTTGTCGACGGCCACCTGCCCCAGAGGAGTCGAGTAAGCGTCCCCATCATAGATGGAAGAAAAGGGGAAGGACTCATAGTGGCTGGGAGCGATCACCACCACACGCGCGAACTTCCGGCCGCGCAGGAGCGCGTACGAGTAACCGGCCACCGGGCCGGAGAAGGGATAGCCGGCGTGCGGCGAAACCAGCGCCACCAGCGATCCCTTGAGCTCGGGAATGGGAATGGGAACCTGGGCCATGAATCCGTCTACCATCTTGGTGAGTTCCTGAGGATTGGCGGGGTAGAAGCTGCCGGCCACGCCCGCCGGCCGGACCTTCTGCCCGGCGGCTCCAAGGCGGTGTGGGCAGGCCAGCATGAGGCTGGTGATTACCATCAGCAAGAGGAACAAGCAGAAAGCGGTTCTTTGAATCAGGCTCATAGGTCGCCTCAGCTTTCTACGCCGACCAGATCCCGGGGATCGCTTGCGCGCAAAAAGCGCACTTGCCCTTCTTCAACTGGACCTGTCCGACCGTGTAGCCCTGCCGCTCGACGATCACGCGCTTGCACTTCGGGCAATAGGTGTTCTCTCCGGAATGACCGGGCACGTTCCCGACGTACACGTAGTGCAAGCCCTCGGCGTCGGCGATGGCCTTGGCGCGTTCCAGCGTCTCGACCGGCGTGGACGGCAGGTTGGTCAGCAGATATTCCGGATGGAAGCGCGTGAAGTGAACGGGAACATCAGGTCCGAGGTTCGCCTTCACCCATTGGGCCGCTGCCTTGAACTCGCCGTCGCTGTCGTTCAGGGTCGGGATCACGAGGTAGACAATTTCGGTCCAGGTGCCTTGCTCGCGGATGGTGACCAGCGTCTCCAGCACGGGCTTGAGCTCGCCGTTCACCACTTCCTTGTAGAACTTCTCAGAAAAAGCCTTGAGATCAACTTTGATGGCGTCCACCGTCCGGCACCATTTCTTGAGCGGCTCCGGTTGGATATAGCCGCCGCTGATCACCACGCTCCGGACCCCCTGGGCGTGCCCGGCGTCGGCCCCGTCCACCACGTACTCGTAGAAAATGACGGGCTCGCTGTAGGTATAGGCGATCGAGGGGCACTGATTCTGCCTGGCCAGCGCGGCCAGCTCCTTGGGAGGCATGTAGACGCTGCGCACCTGCTCCGGCCTTACCTGGGAGATCTCCCAGTTCTGACAGAACTTGCAGTTGACGTTGCACCCTGCGGTCGCAATCGAAAAGGCTGCGCTGCCGGGGAGAAAATGAAAGAGCGGCTTCTTCTCAATAGGATCGATATGTGCCGTAGCCACCCGCGAGTACACCAGGGTGTAGTAGGTGCCGCCCCGATTCTCGCGGGCGCCGCAGTAGCCGCGCTCCCGGTCGTCGATCACGCACTCGCGCGGGCAGAGCTTGCACTTGATCTTCTTGTGCGCAAGCTTCTCGTAATACTTGGCTTCGACCGTGAACTGGGCGTCGTTGTCCACGGCCGGAAGCGGGAATCCTAGTGAGAGGGCGCGCGCGGACGCCCACGGACAGCCCGCCAGACAGGGCAGAGCGGCAGCCGCCTTCAGGAAGGACCTGCGGTCGAGTGGTCTTTGATCGTCGTTCATGGGTTGAACCAGATCCTCACAACCTCTTTGATTTCCCCTACCCTTTCTTTTCAGTAAGTTGCCAGGTTCGTTTCCTCAGAAGCGATCCAAAAATCAATGATCGCCGAGACTGGCTTGGACCCCCGCCTTCGCGGGGGTGACACATCGACGGTCAACAGCCCATACCCGTCTCGTGGACCTGCCCCCTGTGCCGCTCCGTCGCCTCAAGACAAGCCCCTTCCTGCACTCTGTTTCGAAGTCGATCCTTTGTTTTCAGCAACATGTCGGGTTCGTTTCCTCAGAAACGATCCAAAACTCAACGGTCGCCGCGACTGGCCTGGACCCCCGCTTCCGGGGGGGGTGACCACAACCTGGACTGCGGAGTCGCTTCGGCGAGGACACCGCTCTGTTCTGAATCCGATCCTTTGTTTTCAACAACATGCCGGGTTCGTTTCCTTCGATACGCCAATTTCTCCGGTTCGACTGGCGCCTCAGACCTCCACCCGCTCAATCTGCCTAGGATCATTGGTGCCCAGGCGATGATCGGCATCAGCAGCGGTAGCGATGTACGTGGGCGCCCGGCCCAGCGCCTGGAGCGACTTCATCCCCTCCGCCGCCCGCTTCTGCTCGATCACCTGCCAGCCGACGGTGTCCAGGGCCACGGGGTCGCGTCCTATCAGCAGGCCGTTAAAGCGCCACGACCACTGCGGCAGATAAGAGGGCCCGCCTTCGTACTGCACGGCAGTGGCGTCACAGATATGAAGCCGCACTTTCTGCCGGACCGCCGGCAGCATGTTGACGTCGGCGACGTAGGGGTCGCCAACCGTGAGGTGATATTTGTTGGGGTTGTGAATGGCGCCGAAGAAGTTCTTGAGCGCAAAGGTCACGCCGGCGATGCCGTGGTCTTTGAGCACCGGCATGCTGATCACGGCATCGCAGGTTCGAGTCAGGGTTCGGGAGAGCAGGCTGCCAACGCTGCCGTGGATGAAGAGTTCGTCCTCGTAGCCGGCGCTGTCATTGCCGATGTAACGGACGCCGGGCTGCTTCGAATTCAGCCGGAACCCCGCGCTTTCCAGGTCGCTGTTCAGCCGGTCCCAGACCACGATGTCGGTGATCCCGGCCTGGCGCAGCCGCTCCGTTACGGCCTCGACCAGCTTGACGGTCGTGGAGGCGCCCCGGCCAGCCAGACAATTGACCTTCAGCCCCACACATTCTCCGGGCCGCGATACGCGCTTCCAGGCTTCCGCCGCGGAGTTGCAGTCATAGAAGGAGGCCAGAGCCCGGTCGAGCAGCTTGAGCAGACGGTCAGAGTCCAGGCTCGACCCCGAGCCTCGCAGCATCGGGTCACGCCCGATCACCACCTTAGATCGGGTGGGAGCCGGCGCGGGCGTGGCCCCCTCGCCAAGCCCGCGCTGACGTCCCAGCAGGGCGGCGGCACCGATCACGCAGTTTTTCAGGAAATCCCGGCGGGCAGGCCTGTGGGGTGTAGGTTGAGAGTCGGCGTTCCTGAGGGCCATGGCGGCTCCTTCTCGCACGCCCCCTCTAGCTAACATCACCGGTCCGATCGGGCGCCCTCGGTGATAAGGGTCACCACGGCTTGTGATTAATATCACGGCGGCTGGGACGAGCGGGTTGGGCTAATGAAATTACAGAGCGACCGGTCCCGCGGAGGGAATTTTATGGCTGGCGAAACGGAAAATCGTCGTGAGGCTTTAGGCAAGCTGGTCCGCCTGGGAGGTGTGGGAGCCGCGACCGCCGGTCTCGGCTTATGGCTAAGCGATCGCAGCCGGCGGCCTGAAGCCAGCGAGGCGGCCGGCATTACACTCCGCAAAGGCATCCCGCCCGACCCCAACCTGCCCGAACTGGTGGTCGCACACGGCGACGACCCTCGGGTGCTGGTCCGCAAATCCCTGGAGCAACTGGGAGGCATACGCCGTTTTGTGGCGCAAGGCGAGGTGGTCGTTGTCAAACCCAACATCGGCTGGGACCGGACGCCGGAGCAGGCCGCCAACACCAACCCCCAGGTGGTGGCCGAGGTCGTCCGCCTTTGCCGCCAGGCCGGCGCGCGCCAGGTGATCGTGACCGACGTGAGCTGCAACGACCCGCGCCGCTGCTTCCCCCGCAGCGGTATCCCCGAGGCCGCGCGCGCGGAAGGCGCTGAGATCATGCTTCCCGAAGACCGCATTCTGAAGAGGGTCAATCTGGGGCGAAGTCTGGGTACGTGGCTGGCGCTGGAACCTCTGCTCACCGCCGACAAGGTGATCAACATCCCTATCGCCAAACATCACAGTCTGGCCGAGGTCACCCTGGGCATGAAGAACTGGATCGGCATGGTGAGCGGCCCGCGCAGCCGGCTGCATCAGGACATTAACACCAGCGTGGTTGATCTGGCCGACGTCGCACGTCCTACCCTGACGATTATTGACGCCTACCGCATCATGATCCGCAACGGCCCCACGGGCGGAAGCCTGTCAGACGTGGAAATGAAGAAGACGCTCATTGTGGCCACGGATCCGGTGGCCGCGGACGCTTATGCGGCCAAGACTTACTGGGGCCTGGATGCCGGGGCGCTGCCTTACCTCAGGATTGCTCAAGAGCGCGGTCTGGGAAAGATGGACTTCGAGAAGGCCAAGACCAGCGTCGTCAATGCCTGACGGGCGGGCAAGGGTCAACTTGCGGTGTGGTTGACCCCGCCACTTTTTGGCGGCACGCAGCCGCCTCGATATCAACGGGCCAACGCCAGGCAAGAACGCGAGTGGTCGCGAGGCCCCAGTCCGGCAAGGCCAGGACGTATGACCGTATCCCGGCTCTCCAAATTCCGCCGAGCCTCGCAGATCCTATTCTTTGCCCTCTTCCTGTTCCACTTCTTCGGAACCGAGTTTCGCGGCTCCCTCAAGACGGTCAGCGGCGACATCCGGCTGCCCCTGCCCTACCCCACCATCTTCCTGCTGTCAGACCCCTTGCTCTCAATCTCCAACGCGCTGGCCACGCACGCGCTCTATCGCGGACTCCTCTGGAGTCTGGTCATTCTGATTCCAACCTTTTTTCTGGGCCGGTTCTTCTGCGGCTGGATCTGCCCCCTGGGCTCCCTGAACCACTTCTTCGGCAGCCTCAAGTCGGAGAAAAAACGCGGCCTGCGGCTGATCGAGTCGAACCGCTACAAGCCATGGCAAACCCTGAAGTACTACGTCCTGGCGCCCTTGCTAGTGGCGACCGTCTTGGGGGGAGCGGTCCTGACCTTCGTGGACCCGATCTCGCTGCTCTTTCGCTCGCTGACCCTCTCCGTGCTCCCGGCCATTAATCTGGCGCTGAGCGCGTTGTTGAGCGTCCTCTATCAGAGCGGCCTTCCGGGTATGGGGTTGGTGGCGGACGCCTTGCGGTTTCTGCTTCAGACCTCGCTGCTCAGCTTCAAGCAGCCGCATTTCCGGCAGGCCTTCTTCATCGGGCTGATTTTCGTCGCCATCATGGCGGCGAATCTGCGGGTCACGCGCTTCTGGTGCCGCGCCCTCTGCCCATTGGGCGCGCTGCTGGGAGTGATGTCGCGCTGGTCGATCCTCGGGATCGAGAAGAGCTCGGCCGACTGCGATGAGTGCAAGCGCTGCCTGCTGCACTGCCAGGGTGGCGACGATCCCATCCCGGGCGCCCGCTGGCGCCAGGCGGAGTGTCATCTCTGCTTCAACTGCGTCAGCGATTGCCCGAAGGCTGGCATCAAGTTCCGATTCTTTCCGGGGACGCCGACCACCGAAATCGGTCCCCAGTTGAAGCGCCGCAAGCTGATTACCGCCACAGCGGCGGGCGCCGCCCTGCTGCCGGTCCTCCGCAGCAGCACCGTTTTCGCGGCCGAGCGCAGCCCGCGTCTGATCCGTCCGCCCGGTTCGCTCGACGAGGCGAATTTCCTGGCGCGCTGCGTGCGCTGCGACGCCTGCAGCAAGGTGTGTCCGAACAATGCCCTCCAGCCCGCCCTGAACGAGGCCGGATTTGAGGGGCTGTGGACGCCGGTCCTGGTCCCCCGTGCCGGCTACTGCGAGCCCAGTTGCACGCTGTGCGGCCAAGTGTGTCCTACCGGAGCGATCTGGGAAATCACCCAGGCCGAGAAGGCCTGGCTACCGGCCAGCAGCAAGCCCGGTGTCAAGCCGATCCGGCTCGGGACCGCTTTCTACGATCAAGGACGCTGCCTGCCGTGGTCGATGGCCACCGAATGCATCGTCTGCGAGGAGTGGTGCCCGACGTCGCCGAAGGCCATCTATCTGGTGACGGCACAGGTGATGGACTCGCAAGGCCGGATCAAACAGGTGCGCCAGCCGCACATTGATCCGGACCGCTGCGTAGGCTGCGGCGCCTGCGAGTACGCCTGCCCGGTCAAAGATCGGGCGGCGGTCTACGTCACCAGCGTGGGCGAGAGCCGGTCAGAGACAAATCAGATCCTGCTGCAACGCATCAGGGAGGAGTCCAGCGCATGAAAAGGGTAGGATTCGCGATTACGGGTCCCGGGTTCGGGCGTGGCATCGCAGGTTGTCTGGCGCCGCCCGGGTCTGGGCTCCTCTTCCTGGTGCTGATTCTCTCCCTTGCCTGCGGTTCGAAATCAACTACGAGCAGGGCGTATCTGCCCGAAACAGGACAGGTGGAGGGTTGGAACAAGTCCGGGGCCACACGGGCTTTTCCGCCCGACCGGCTGTTTGAGTACATCGACGGGGACGCCGACCGGTTCCTGAAGGCCGGCGTCGGGCAGACCCTCACCTCTGATTACCGCTATGGCGACAAGATCGACGCCGTGGCGGACGTCTTCGTCATGAAGGATCCTGCTGGAGCAACACAGGTCTTTGAATCCCAACCTGCCAGCGGCAGTCAGCCGGTCGAGATCGGCGATGCAGCCCGGCTCTATCCCGGCACCCTGATGTTTCGCCGGGGACGATTCTTCGTGCGCCTTGTGGCCTACGAAGAGAGCCCCGAAATCCAGCAGGCGCTCCCCGCCCTGGCACGCTCGATCGCGGCCCGCCTCGAGTAACGTCTGGACAAGGGTCCAACCGCCGTCCCCGCCTCAATCCGCCGTGCGCGTGGCAGCCATCAGGCCGCTCTAGCCCGGTCCATCCGCCGGCCTAAGCCCGGCGAGCCGGGCAGCGTGGCAAGCGTGACTCCGGCGCCTTCGTACTTGAATTGATCCACGAGCTTCTGCAGTTCGGCAGCCATCCGCGAGAGCTCGCTGGCGGCGGTTTGGGTATGGGAAGCACCGGCGCTGGTCTCCTGGGCGGCCAAGGCAACCGAGGCGATGTTTTCAGCTACCTGCTGTCCGCCCCGCGCAGCCTCGGCCACGTTGCGGGCGATCTCGTTGGTGGTGGCCGTCTGCTCTTCCACGGCGCTGGCGATGGTATTGGAGATGTCGTTGATCTGCGCGATCACCTGGCTGATCTGGCCAATCGCCTCCACGGCGCCCTTGGTGTCATCCTGGATGGCCTGGATTTTCCGGCTGATATCCTCGGTGGCCCTGGCGGTTTCTTTGGCAAGTTCCTTCACCTCGTTGGCGACCACGGCGAAGCCCTTGCCGGCCTCGCCGGCCCGTGCTGCTTCGATGGTGGCGTTCAAGGCCAGCAGGTTCGTCTGCTGGGCAATGGAGGTGATCACCTTGATGACTTGGCCGATCTCCCCGCTCGAGGCGCCGAGCTTGGCCACGGTCGTGTTGGTTGCTTCGGCGGTCCTGACCGCGCCGGTTGCCACGCGCGCCGCTTCAGTGGCGCTCTTGGCGATCTCCTTGATCGAGGAGGTCATCTCCTCGGTGGCCGTGGCCACGGTCTGAAGATTCCGCGTGACTTGTTCGGCCGCGGCCGAGACCACGCCCGATTGGGCCGAGGTCTCTTCGGCATTAGCGCTCATCTGACGGCTGACCGCCGAGAGCTCTTCGGAGGAACTGGCCAGCGTTTGCGAATTTTGTCCGATCAACTGCATGCTCGCGCCTAAGCGGGCCGCCATCGTATTGATGTCGGTCCTGATGCGCGCATGGTCGCCCTCGTATTCGCCCGCCACCCTGGCGGTCAGATCGCCCTCGGCGATCTGCTGCAGCACCCTGCCGGCTTCCTGCACGGGAGCGATCACGGCATCCAAGGTATCGTTCACCCCCTGGACGATCCGTCCAAAGTCGCCGCGATGTTTGGAGGCGTCGGCCCGCGTCGTCAGCCTGCCGTCCACCGCAGCCTTCGCCAGGGCATCAGCGTCGGCGATAAGAGCCTTCATGGCCGCGATAACCTGGTTGATTCCAGACGCCATCCTTCCGAGTTCATCCCGGCTGTCGATTTCAAGACGCTTGCTCAAATCGCCGCGGGCTACTTCCGACAGCACCTCAACGACCTTGTCCAAGGGGCGGACCAGCATGCGGCTCAGCACGTAGCCAACTCCCAAGAAAGCCAGCCATAGGACGGTAGCCACCGACACCAAAACGACCTCCTGGGTCGCGAGCGAGGCATGCCGCCCCCGGATGTTTTCTTCGCCGCTTACGCCCATTCTCTCCACCAAGCTATCGACGAGGTCGGTCGGAGGGCGGTCTTTACCCCTGACCATCGCATCCGCGGCTTTAGCGTCCTTGCCGCCACTCTGGATAAAGACGTCCAGCGCTGCCTGGTAATCGCTGTCGAGCTGTTGGTGCGCTTGCGCGAATTGCGTCAAAATCGCCTTCGACCAAGGATCCGCCAGGCTCTGCTGCAGGTCTTGGGCCATCTTGTTCACGGAACTGTCTTGCTGGGTGAAGTCGGCGCGGCTTTTTTCGAGACCCTGGGAACTGTAACCGCGGATGAGAATGTCCTTCCAGGCCTGGACCTGCTTCTTGAGGGTCACCTGAATCTGACGAGCCGTATCGAGCTGGCGAGCCTGGATCGTCATCGATTCCGCTGTCGTCGCGGCCGTGGTGGTGGTGCGGTGTAAGAGCAGATACGTCGCCGCCATTCCCGCAAGTGAATAGACTGCACAAAGCGCATAGATTTTTGTTCGCACCGTCATGCTCATGGTCTTTCCGCTCCTGTATCGCTCATGCGGCATCCGCTCGGCGTCTCACGCCAAGAGGTGCCCGATCTGCTCGAATGGCCCTTAGCACCGTTTCGGTGTCCAGCACGTGCATCAGCCGGTCCTTCAGCTTGTGGACGCCGCGGATCATGCTCCGGGCCGCCGGTTCGAGCGTGCCGGGTGGATGTTCGAAGGTCGTCTCCTCGACCTCCACGACGTCGCGAATCTCATCCACCAGCAGGCTGACTACCCCGTCTCTGGTGCGGACGATGACGTTCATGGGCAACTCGTCGTCGCGGCGATCGTCCAGACCCAGACTGCAACGCAGATCAACGGCGGTCACAATTTGACCGCGGAGGTTCATCAGGCCGCGCACCGCCGCCGGGGCCAGCGGGGCCCGAGTCATCTCCTGATGGCGCAGGACCTCCTGCACCTTTTCAACCTCAATCCCGCAGAAGAGAGCTCCCACAAAAAAGGTCGAGAACTGCTGCCTCGCCATAGCTCAAACGGCCCCCGTTTCCTGAATCAGCCTGCTGGTCGAGCGCAGAGCGGTATGGGTCCGTATGAGCCCTTCAAGATCGACCATCTCGGTCACCCTGCCCTGGATCACCAGCGACCCCGAGATGCCGTCGCGGCTGGCGGCCTGCAGCCCGGCCAGATTCTCTTCCACGATGTCGAGCACCTGTTCCACAATCAGACCCATGCGGCGCTCGCCGTCCGAGTAGACGACAACCTGGACCGGTTCGTCGCCCGGTGGCGCGTCGTTGCCGGTGGGAAGCAGGCTCGACAGCCGCACCAAGGGAAGAATCCGGTCGCGATATTGAACCACTTCCTGGTCGCCAGTCCTCTCGACGGCCGTGCGGGGAAACTCCTCCAGGCGGGTCACCAGGGATAACGGAATCGCCATGCGGCCCTGATCGCCGCTCCGGAAGAGGAGCAACGGGGAACGCTTCTCTGAGTCATCCCCGGCGCGCGAACTGCGGGCCTCTTCCAAGCCCCGTTCCGGAGACTCCGAGAGCAGGTTCGCGCGATGAGCCAGACCGAGGACGTCCAGAATGAGGGCAACCTTGCCGTCGCCCAGGATGGTGGCGCCGGCAAAGGTCGGGATGCCCTTGAGGTGTTGGCCCAGCGGCTTCACCACGATCTCCGCGGTGTCGTTGACGGCGTCGACGACCAGGCCGAATGGGCGCTCGCCGGCTCGCAGCACCACGATGTTCGCCGCAGAGTTTTCCGCCCGGCACTGCAGGACCTCTATCCGGCCCGCGGCGGCTCGGTCATCCTTCAGACCCAGTTCGTGGTTCAGATACAGCAGCGGCAGCAGATTGCCGCGTAGGCGGTAGACGGCCGCGCCGTGGATGAACTCAATCCGATGGCGGGCGTCGTCGCCTTCCACGCGCACCAGTTCGAGCAAGCTGACTTGGGGAATGGCGAAGCGGTCGCCGGTGCTCGTGACAATCAGGGCCGGGATGATCGCCAGCGTCAAAGGAATCTTGATCTTGATCGTGGTCCCCAGGCCGGGCTTGCTCTGGACGTCGACCAGGCCACCGATCTTCTCGATGTTGGTCTTGACCACGTCCATGCCCACGCCGCGGCCGGAAACGTTCGTGACCTTCTCGGCCGTAGAGAGGCCGGGCAGAAAGACCAGGTTGAGGGCTTCGCGCTCGCTCATGCGGGCCGCTTGTTCGGCCGTGATGAGCCCGCGCTCGACGGCCTTGCGCTTGACGCGGTCGACGGCGATCCCGGCGCCGTCATCGGAGATCTCGATGTTCACCTGGCCGCCTTCGTGGTAGGCCCGCAGGAACAAGCGGCCCTCCGCCGGCTTGCCGGCGGTCACACGCTCTTCCGGTCCTTCGACACCGTGATCCACCGAGTTGCGCACAATATGAGTGAGCGGATCTTTGATGGCTTCGATGATGGTCTTGTCCAGTTCGGTCTCTTTGCCTTCCATCTCCACCCGAATGCGCTTGCCGCACGACATCGCCAGGTCGCGGACCACCCGCGGAAACCGGTTCCAGATGTTGTCGATGGGCTGCAGGCGCGTCTTCATGACGCCTTCCTGCAGCTCCGTCGTGATCTGGTTGAGACGTTGGGCGGCGTTGAGGAACGAAGCGTCCTGATGTCCGGCGCTGAATTGTAGAATCTGGTTGCGGGCCAGCACCAGCTCACCCACCAGGTTCATGAGCTTGTCGAGCTGGCCAACGTCGACGCGGATGTTGTTGGCCGAAAGAGCCGAGGCGCCGCTGTCCTTCTGCGCCTGGAGCGCCTCCAGCACTGCGGCGGGCTGGACTGCGCCTTGCTCCACCAGGATCTCGCCCAGGTGGCGCGGATCTCCCTCGATCTGGCGTCCGATGGCGTCCGCCACCTGTTCGGGAGTTACACGGCCCGCCTCGACCAGAATCTCGCCAAAGGGTTTGGGTTCGGGTGTCTCCGCGGGTTTAGCTTCGTTCGGAACCTCAGCCTGGGACTCGACGGGATTCCTGGGTCGCGCCTTGGCTCTCTTCTTTTTCGGAGAAGCCGGCTTGGCTACCGTGGCAGCAGGACCTGCTTGGGGCTGAACACTCTCTGCGGCCGGGAGCGGCGGCTTCGGTTCAGGCGGGCTTGCGTTCTGGAGACGAGTCAGCCGGTCGATCAGAACGGTGTAGTCCACCACGCCGTCCTGGCCGCTGGCCTCGATGCTCAGGAGCATCTCGCGCACGGCATCCACCAAGGCCAGCAGAAAACTCGTGATCTCGGGGTTCAGGGTCAGAGCGCCGTCCCGCAGGCGGCTCAGCAGGCCCTCACCCGCGTGAGCCACCGCCTCGAGTTTGGGGAAGCCGAGGAAGCCCGTTGTGCCCTTGATGGTGTGAATGGCGCGAAAAACCCGAGCCAGAATCTCTCTCGACGTCGGCTCCTTTTCGAGAGCGACCAGGTCACGATCCATTTGGTCGAGATTCTCATTGCTCTCCACCAGAAACTCTTGGACGATTTCATCCACCTCAATCACCCGCCGATTCCTCGGTTCTGGCAGGCTCGCGGAAGGGTTGGGAACCTCGCTTCATCCCTCCGCTCAGCTTTCCAACCCGGCTTCCAGGCAAACCGGAAGGACCTCATCGACACGCCAATCGTGCCTCCTGCTCGGTCCAAAGGGGTCGGCCTTTTACCATCGCCGATATAGCCTTTCAGACCAGTATCTATATCGACCAAAAGGCAGGTTTGCTTAAGAACTGCGGGATAAACGAGGTCGAGCCCTGAATCACAAGAGCTTCGGGAGCGACGGTCGGTTTCTGGCTATCCCGTCGACATGGCAGGCAATGGTTCGACCTTTTGACGACCAGACCACCGCCCGCGCCGGGTTCGCGGAGCGTTTCGACGCTTCCGATCCGCCTGTCAATTCCCCGGCTGAGCCTCGGGCAGGCGGCCGATCAAGTCGGCGGCGCGGAACGGTCCTGAAGCCGCGATCAACTGACGGGCCGCGTCCACCTGGCCCCAGACATTCCAGAGAAGCACGCCGCGCACGCGCCCGTCCCGCAGGTAGTAGACCACGCCTTCGCGGTGCGGCTCTTTCCAGTCCGCGACAGTTTCCAGGCGCGGATCCAGCTCGCCGACGGCTTCGTAGCCGAGGTCAAAGAGGTCGGAATAGAAAAAGGGAAGGTGCAGGTAAGGGCGCGCCTCTCCCGCCATCGACCGGCCGGCCTCGCGGCCCATGGTGTTGGCGTTATCCTCGTGCTCGACCCTGAGGCGCCGCCCCAAAGCCGCGCTCGAGAAGTTGGCCACGTCGCCCGCCGCGTAGACGCCGGGATGGCTCGTGCGCAGAAGCTCATCCACCACGATGCCGTCGCTCACCTGCAGGCCCGCGGATTGCGCCAGCTCCACGTTGGGCGCGACTCCGATGCCCGCCACGACGCCGTCCACCACAAACTCGCCTCGAGCCGAGGTTCTGACCTGGACGCCCTGGGAAGTCTTCTCCAGGCCCACGATCGCCGCTCCGGAGACGACGTTGACTCCCTTCTGCCGGTAGTAATCGTTGAGAAAGCGGGCCAGCTCGACGGGATAGATGCGCTCCCCGATCGCTTCCTCCGGGAAAATCATCACCACTTCCCTGCCGTTCATGGCCAGCGCCGCGGCAACTTCCCAGCCGATGAATCCACCGCCGATCACGGCGAAGCGGCGGCCTCGCTCGGTCAGCGTGCGAAGCCGGCGATAGTCCTCCAGCGTGCGGTAATAGATGATCGAGGCGTCGTGGAAAGGAAGGTGGCGCGGCGTGGCGCCCGTCGCCAGCAGAAGCTTTTCGTACGTATAGACACTGCCCTGGTCATCGATCACGGACTTCTGCGCCGGATCGAGCGACCGCGCCTGGCGGCCCAAGTGGAGCGTAGCGCCTTGCCTCTCCGTTCCCCGCCAGATGCCGTCCGGCGCATCACCCTTCCAGAGACCCTTCGAGAGCGGCGGGCGATTGTAAGGCGGATTCGGCTCCGCGCTGATCAACCCGATGGACCCATGCGGATCAACGTCGCGGATCCCGTTCACGGCCGCATCGGCCGTCATTCCACCGCCCACAATCAGGTACTTGTAATTTGGCATGTCGCCTCCGCGGCTGCCGCTCCAGCGACAGCCAAACCGTCATCCTACCGGGCAAGAGTAAAATTTGCCAGTCTACGGCGCTCCAAGGAAAGACGGAGGCTGAAACTCAAGGGACCGCGGCCGGCGAGGTCGACCGGCGCGATAGTGCGCGCCGCTGCGCAGGCGGCGCGCAGGTGGGAAGGCTTTTGTCCGATCGGCCGCTAGTGGACCGAGACCGGCAGCCCGTGGTGAAAATGCTTCTCGGCCGTGAAGGCCCCGTGATTATTGAGGTATTCTTCGATGCCGTCGATCAGGCAGCGCGCGTCCGCGTCCTCGGGCTCATCGCCCCACCACTTGTTGTCGCGCTTCAGACGAGTCACGTCCGCCTGGAAATCCCAGCACAAGGCGATGTGCCGGTGGCGCGGAATCCACATCACCTCCAGGTGCCCTGGAAACTCGCCTTCATAGTCGGCGGCGGCGACCTGGTAAAGCTCGAAGGGCTCGTGGACGCTCGCTATCTCTTCGCGGATCCCGGGCGACTTGATGGCGTCCGGCTCCACCTTGATCATTCTAAAGGTCGCATGGTCTCTGAACATTGAGGTTTCCTCTCTTCTCGCGATCAGCCGGCGCCCATCCCACAACCGGGGGGGCCTGCCGCATGCCTAGGGCTCAGCGAGGCGGCGCGTCACGCGTGCCTTTAAGAAGCCTCGCCGAGCCCATTGCAGACCTCCTGCGGCTACTATGACTCCGGCGCCGGCGGCTGCTGTGACGACTATCACAGGGGCGCGTGACGCCGGAGACCTGGCTTGCCCGCCGGCACAGCGCTGTCGGCCCTTGCCATTTCCATCCCAGACTGGTTAAGGTGGCGGATGCACACCCTATGACCAAATTGTCGAACCCATTGTGGCGTTGGCAGGCGCTGACCGTCTCGTTGCTGGTGCTCGGCTACGCCGGATACTACTTGTGCCGCTCGGATTGCTCCGTGGCCCTGCCCCTGATCATCGCAGAAATGGGGACCCGCGGCATTCCCGCCAGTGTGGCCACGATCCGGCTCGGCTCGATCGCGTCGCTCGGAGTGCTGGCCTACGCCTTCGGTAAATTCCCCAGCGGAGGCATGGCGGATTTTCTCGGCGGCAAGCGGAATTTCCTCCTGGGCATGTCCGGCTCGGTCGCGTTTACGATTCTTTTCGCGCTGGGCGGTGGACTGCCGATCTTCACCCTGGCCTGGATCGGAAACCGCCTGGTGCAGTCCATGGGATGGGCCGGCGTGGTGAAGGTCACCTCGCGATGGTTTTCGTTTTCCACTTACGGCACGGCCATGGGCATCATCAGCCTGAGCTATCTCTTCGGCGACGCCGCCTCGCGCCAGTTCCTGGCGATCCTGATCGGACACGGTGTGGGCTGGCGCGGAGTGTTCCTGGCCGCGGGCGGCGTGCTGGCGCTCCTGGCCGTTCTTAATTTTTTGCTGCTCAAGGAGAGCCCGGCCGAGGTCGGACTCGCGGAGCCGGCCACCAACCCCGCCAACGTCTTCAAAGAGGAAGGAGAGCAGCACACCCCGGCGAGCCTGGGCGATCTGCTGAAGCCGCTGCTCGGGAGCGGCGTCTTCTGGCTGGTCTGCCTGCTCTCGTTCGGATTCACCATCGTGCGCGAGACCTTCAACATCTGGACTCCGACCTATTTCACCCAAGCCATAGGTTTGAGCGATGCCGCCGCCGCCGGCAGCAGCGCCCTGTTTCCGCTCTTTGGCGGAGTCTCGGTGCTGGTCGCCGGATTCCTGAGCGACCGTCTGGGCATTGCCGGACGCGCGGCGATCATCTTTTATGGCTTACTCCTCTCCGGCGCGGCTTTGCTGGCGCTGGCCAACCTCAACTTCGTATCCTTCAAGGCCGGACCGGTCCTGCTGGTAACGGTGGTTGCCTTTCTCATGCTGGGTCCCTACTCGTATCTGGCTGGAGCCATCGCCCTTGATTTCGGCGGCAAACTGGGAAGCGCCACGGCGTCGGGCTTCATCGACGGCGTCGGTTATCTGGGCGGCGTGCTGGCGGGCAACACGGTGGCCCAGATCTCGGTGGCGTATGGATGGAAAGGCGCCTTTACCAGCCTGGCCGCGGTGGCCTGGCTCTCGAGCCTCGCCGCCGCCGTCTATTTTGTTCACCAGCGACGCCTGGTGGCGGTCGAAGGCACAGCGACCGAAGAGACCTGAAGAACCTGTGGAGGCAGGATCATGAAGGTGGTCGACGAGATCTTCAAGATCTTCCAGAACCGGGGCGACGAGGCTTATTTTGGAGAGCCCGTCTCGCAAAAGGAGCACGCGCTTCAGGCCGCGCACCAAGCCGAGCAGGAAGGCGCGCCGCCGTCCCTGGTGGTGGCCGCCCTGCTGCATGACATCGGACACCTCGTTCACGGCCTGGGCGAGGACGTCGCCGACCGCGGGGTCGACGCCCGCCACGAGGACGCCGGCGAGGCCTGGCTCGCGCGCCACTTCCCGCCCGAGGTGACCGAACCGGTGAAGCTGCACGTGGCCGCCAAGCGCTACCTCTGCCGCGTCGACCGCGCCTATCTTGACCGGCTTTCGCCCGCTTCGGTTCAGAGTCTGGCACTGCAAGGCGGTCCGTTCAGCGAAGACGAGGCTCGCGAGTTCGAGCGGAATCGCTATCACCGCGAAGCCGTCCAATTGCGGCGCTGGGATGATGACGCCAAGATCCCAGACCTTGCGGTTCCGGACCTCGAGCACTACCGTCCTGCGCTTGAGGCCGTCGCGGCAGAATAAGGCTGCGTCCACCTGAAAAAGCTGATTTGGATTCGGGCCCTGTGGATCCGACGCGATCGTCACGGGTCAGTCGCCCTTCCTGCTTTCCCATTGATTTCTTGAGGCTTGCGTGGCTTAGGCGATTTCCCGCTGGTGCCCGGGTTCGTTTAGGTTCGATTAGGTTCGTTTTGCCCGTTGTCGGAGGTCGACACTGATTCCAAAGCACTTACTTGAAGCGCTGTTGGCGATTTTTGGGTTCGTTTAGGTTCGTTTTAGGTTCGTTTTTCCATCGTTTTGTTGATTCTAAACAGCTTCTCGGGTTCGTTTTTGAATTTTTTTACCCGGGGGGGGTACCCCCCCGGAGAAATCATCTGAACCACCTCCCGGCGAGGACCCGTCCGGACCTCGACTCCTTCCCAGTCGTTTACCCGGCCTGCCATCGTCGCCCTCGCTTTATCCTGCTGCTGAACCCCGCACTCCATGAGGTCCGCCGCTAGCCTGTCATTCCCGCGCAAGCGGGAATCCACGAGCTGGACCCCCGCCTACGCGGGGGTGACAGAGAAAGGGGATTTTCTCGGGTGGGTCGCAACGTCCTCATCGCCTGCGCCTACAGAATGATCATCAGCCACGCAGAGTCGGGACTCAAGTCAAGTTTCGGTCAACTGTTGGTCAGCAGTTGGTAATCGTCCACGTTCGGGCAGGCGAAGACTTTAGCTCCTAAGCGGGCTCCCGATCAAACCGAAACCGAAGGTCTTGCGCCCACACTCAGTTGCGCTTGGAGTGGGCTGAAGGCCGGAACCCTGTTAATTTTGACAGTCGCGCAGGCACTCTCACGAGGCGTATGCTGTGGTCCTCAGGTGTAACCGGAACGCGAAGGGTGAGATGAGAGCCATGCGGACGGCGTCGAAGAAGTTCACGTGTGTACTTCTGGCATACAGCTTGACGGCGGTGACCTCACCCATCAACGCCAACGCCGGATTCCAAACCCAGACTGCCCTAGCGCCCGACCAGAAGGCGCCGCTGATCCCACCCGATCAACTTGATTCCCTGGTGGCGCCTATTGCGCTTTATCCGGACCCGGTCCTTGCCCAGGTCCTGGCGGCGTCAACCTACCCGCTCGAAATTATCCAGCTCCAACAATGGCTGGGAAAGAACCCGAATCTGAAGGACAAGGCCCTGGCGGACGCAGTTGCCAAACAACCTTGGGACCCCAGCATTCAGGCCCTGGCCGCGCTGCCCGACGTGGTGAAGCGGCTCGCCGACGATATTCAGTGGACCACCGATCTTGGCAACGCTTTCCTGGCACAGCAGGCCGACGTGATGGACGCCGTGCAACGCATGCGCAAGAAGGCCCAGGACAGGGGCAATTTAAAATCCAACGAGCAGCAGACGGTTGAGACCAAGGTCATCGAAAGCAAGCCCGTGATCGTTGTGCAGCAGGCCAACCCACAGGTCGTCTACGTGCCTACGTATGATCCCGTGGTGATATACGGTGCGCCGATCTATCCCTATCCCCCCATTTACTATCCGCCCGCGTGGTATTACCCGGCCGGGATGGCCATTTCTTTCGGCGTTGGCGTGATGATGGGGGCGTTCTGGAGCGGAGGTTGGGGCTGGGGCTGCGGCTGGGGCAGTAGCAGCGTCACGATCAATCGCAACAACAACTTCAATCGCAACACGAACATTGGCGGCGGCAATCGGGCGTCGACTCTCCCCTCTCGCGGCGGCGGTGGCCGCAACAATGTTGGTGGTGGTGTTGGCGGCGTAGGCGGCGCTGGCGGTATTGGCGGCGCTGGCGGTATTGGCGGCGCTGGTGGCGTGGGCGGCGCTGGTGGAGTTGGTGGCGTTGGCGGTGCTGGTGGGGTTGGTGGTGCTGGCGGGGTTGGCGGGGTTGGCGGCATCGGCGGCGGCAACCGCGCTTCGACTCTGCCCGCCGGCGGCGCCGGCAACACGTGGCAGCACAATCCCCAGCATCGCGGCGGCGCCCCGTATCGAGACCGGGCGACCGCCGACAGGTTTGGCGGCACGGCGCGCGGAGACTCCCTGGCCAACCGCCAGGCTAGTGCCCGGCAACAGATCGGACGGCAGGGGGGCAATCTACCCAGCAATCGCGCCGCAGGCGGCGGCTTGAGCAATCGGGCGGCGGGTGGAGGCCTTGGCAATCGGGCCGGCGGAACGGGCGGCGCCGGCAACCGGTCTCTCGGGGGCGGAGCCGATCGCATCGGCAGCCGGGATCTGTCGCGCAGTGCCGGCGGAAATCGCGATGCCTTCGGAGGGGGTTCGCGGGGATACGACGGGTCAAGGGCTCGCTCCAGCAGCAGCCGTGGCGCTTCCAGCCTGGGGTCCCGCGGCGGTGGTGGGTTCGGCGGCGGTGGTGGGTTCAGCCGCGGTGGTGGCGGCGGACGGCGCCGGTAGCCAGGCCGGTTGCAGAAGGAAATCAAGAGGAGCACGGGATGAGATCAATGCGTAGCAATCGAAGCTTCTGGCTTGTTGGCGCGATAGTCCCGGCGTGTCTCTGTGCAGCGGCTCTGCTCCTTGCCGAGCAATCCACAGGGACAAAGGCTCCGGCCCCGAGCTCTGCTCCGGCGGCGGGACCCAGAGGCTTTGCCACTCCGCAGCAGGCTGCCGAGGCGCTCATCGACGCGGCCGGGAGGTTCGACGAGGCTGCGCTCATTCAGATTTTTGGACCGGGTGGCGAGGATATTGTCTTTAGCGGCGAGTTGCCGCAAGACCGGGAACATGCAGCCGACTTCGCTGTCCAGGCCCGCGAAAAGGAGAGCGTCTCGGTGGATCCGCACAACGGGAACCGCGCCTTCGTGATCGTGGGCGACGAGAACTGGCCCTTCCCCGTGCCCCTGGTGAAGAGGGGAGATCAATGGTTCTTTGACCCCCAGGCCGGCATGCAGGAACTCCTATATCGCCGCATTGGCGCCAATGAACTGGACGCCATCGGCGTCTGCCAGGGCTACGTAGAGGCACAGGACGATTACGCTTACCAGACACGCGAGGGCTACAGCGTGAACCAGTACGCCCAGCGCATCATCAGCACTCCGGGCACGCACGACGGTCTGGCCTGGCAAAATGCCGATGGCACCTGGGGAGGCCCGGTGGGCGAGAAGATTGCCCGAGCCATCGAACAGGGCTACACCAGCGGCGCGGAGCCGTACCACGGCTATTTCTTCAAGATTCTGAAAGGACAAGGGCCGGCAGCTCCGCTCGGCGAAATGAACTATGTGGTGGAGGGCGTGATGATCGGGGGCTTTGCTCTGGCGGCGGCGCCGGCCGAGTACGGTGTCACCGGAGTGAGATCCTTTATCGTCAGCCAGGATGGCGTGGTCTACGAAAAGGATTTTGGGCCGAAAACGCTCGACGAGTTCCAAAAGATGGAGCTATTCAACCCCGACCGCTCCTGGACTCCTGTCCTGGAGGACGAGGACTGAGGCGAGAACCACGGACGTCCCGGAATGCAAGCAGGGAGAGCGCTATGAGAACCTTAGGGATGACGACATTAAGACGAGGAACAGGCCTGCTGCTGGCATTGACGCTGCTCCGTCTCACGTGGCCGGCCAATGGGCAGGCCAGCCAGCAAGCTCAGTCGGCTCCCTCCGACCAGGCCGCGGCGAACATTCCACCCGATCAGCTTGATTCTCTGGTGGCGCCCATCGCGCTCTATCCTGACCCACTCCTTGCCCAGGTATTGGCGGCTTCCACATACCCCTTGGAGCTGATCCAACTTCAGCAGTGGCTGACCAAGAATCCGAATCTGAAAGACAAGGTCCTGGCGGACGCGGCGGCTAAGCAACCCTGGGATCCCAGCGTCCAGGCCATGGCGGGTCTTCCGGATGTCGTGAAGCGGCTGACCGATGACATTCAGTGGACCACCGACGTCGGTAACGCTTTCCTGGCGCAGCAGGCCGACGTCATGGCCGCCGTGCAGCGTATGCGTAAGAAGGCCCAGGATAAGGGCTTGAAGTCGAACGAACAGATGAAGGTGGAAACGAAGACGGTGGAAAGCAAGCAGGTGATCGTCATTGAGCAGGCGAACCCCCAAGTTGTCTACGTGCCGTCTTACAGTCCCACGGTCGTTTACGGCGCACCCGCTTATCCCTATCCCCCCATCTACTATCCACCACCGCCACCGAGCGGATGGGCCGTCGCGGGGGGCATGGCACTCTCGTTCGGCGTCGGAGTGGCCATGGGCGCGATGTGGAGCGGCGGCTGGGGCTGGGGTTGTGGATGGGGCCACAACGACGTCAACATAAATGTAAACAACAACTTTAACCGCAACACGAACATCCAGGGCGGCAACCGCACAAACATCCAGGGCGGCAACCGCGCGGGCGGCGGCTCGTGGCAGCACAATCCGCAACATCGGGGCGGCGCCCCTTATTCCAACCGGGCCACCGCCGATCGATTTGGCGGCACAGCTCGCGGAGATTCGCTGGCCAACCGCCAGGCCGGGGCGCGGCAGCAAATTGGCCGGCAAGGCGGGAATGTCGGTAGCAACCGGGGAGGGGTAGGCGGTGCCGGCAGACCGGGTGGCGCAGGAGGAGTGGGCGGTGCTGGAGGAGTGGGCGGCGCGGGGAGACCAGGTGGTGCCGGAGGAGTAGGTGGTGCTGGAGGAGTAGGCGGCGCGGGGAAACCAGGTGGTGCCGGAGGAGTGGGCGGCGCGGGGAAACCAGGTGGTGCGGGAGGAGTGGGCGGTGCAGGAGGAGCGGGTGGTGCGGGGAATCGCGGAGGCGCCGGCGGCGATCGCGTCGGCAATCGCAGTGTTTCAGATCGCTCCTCAGGTGGAGACCGGAGCGCCTTCGGAAGCAGCAGCGGGTTCGACGGCAAGAGCGCGCGGGCCAGTAGCAATCGGGGATCGTCCAGCATGGGCGGCTCGAGGGGCGGCGGCGGGGGCGGTGGTGGCAGAAGGGGTGGTGGTGGTGGTGGGCGCAGGAGATAAAGGCTCACGAATGGGAGAAAACAGATGAAGCCCGTATCTGGATTTGAAGCGCGTCTGAGACATTTCTTGCTTTGGTCGGCGGGCCTCGGCGCATGCTTGATCGCGCTGGGGATCCGAGCCTCGGGGCAAGCGCCCGCGAACCAAGCGCCGGCGCCGGCGGCGACGAAGACAGCGTCGGCCCCTGCGAGCACCACTGCTGCCGGCCCCATGACCTTCGCCACGCCGCAGCAGGCCGCCGACGCGCTGGTTCAAGCGGCGAAAGACTTCGATGTTCCTCGCATCGAAAAGATTTTTGGACCTGAAGGCGGTGACATCGTTCTCACCGGCGAAACAGCTCTCGATCGGGAGATCGCTGAGAAGTTTGCGGCGGAGGCGGCCGAGAAAACAAGCGTCTCCATCGACCCCCCAGGCGGAAACCGTGCCTTTGTCGAGATTGGTAACGAGGAATGGCCCTTTCCCGTACCCATCGTCAAGAGGAACAATCGTTGGGTTTTTGATGCCAAGGCAGGCCGCCAGGAGATCCTTTTCCGCCGCATCGGCCGGAATGAGCTGGACGCCATTCAAATCTGTCACGGCTACGTCGACGCGCAAAATGAGTACGCACTGGAAAAGCGTGAGGGCTACAACGTAAACCAGTACGCGCAACGGATCATCAGCACCCCGGGGAAACAGGATGGCCTGGCCTGGCGCAACCCCGATGGCTCCTGGGGCGGGCCCATCGGCGAAAATATCGCGCAAGCCATCGAACAGGGCTATACGAACAAGTCTGAGCCTTATCACGGTTACTTTTTCAAGGTGTTGAAAGGCCAGGGACCGGCGGCGCCTTTGGGTCGATTAGACTACGTGATCGAGGGCGTCATGATCGGCGGCTTCGCCCTGGTCGCCGCCCCGGCAGAATACGGCGTCACCGGCGTCAAGACTTTCATGGTCAGCCAGGACGGCGTGGTCTACGAGAAGGACCTCGGGGAGGATACGCTCAACAAGTTCAAGCAAATGGAACTCTTCAACCCGGATGATTCCTGGGATCCTGTCAGTGAAGATGATCAGTAGTCCGCCTGGCCTCCGGCGTCCTTAGCTTCCCCGACGTGCGTCTGCTACTTGCCGGCTGAGCCCATCGCCAGGGCCGGCAGGTGTGTCTCCACTCACGCCACGGTCCCAACAAATCGCAATGTTCTCGAGCGATCTGCTCGGGACGCACCACCGGCCGTGACGCCCCTCATCGCGGCTTGACAAACCATGAGAGGAAGAGTAGAAACGGGGATGCTCGAGCACGGTTCTTTCTGCGGCCTACGGCCGAAGGAGGTCGACCATGGCTCTCACCCGCAGGGACTTTCTCAAGGCCGGCACGGCTGGGGGTGTGGCCGCCTCCCTGCTCGGTTTTGACCTGGCGCCGGCCTACGCCGAGATGCGCGCCCTGAAGATCGCTCGCGCCTCGGAGACGCGCTCGACCTGCCCCTACTGCTCGGTCAGCTGCGGCGTCATCATCTACACCATCGGGGATCGCGCCAAGAACGTGACCCCGTCCGTGGTTCACGTCGAGGGCGATCCGGACCACCCCATCAACCGCGGCACGCTCTGCCCCAAGGGTTCTTCGCTCCAGCAGGACATCCTCAATTCGCGCCGGCTGCTCAAACCCCAGGTTCGGCGACCCGGCTCCGACCACTGGGAGGATATCGCCTGGGACGACGCCATCAACGAGATCGGCGCCTGGGTGAAGAAGACGCGCGACGCAACCTTTGTCGAGCGCGACGTGCAGGGCCGCACCGTGAATCGCTGCGAAGGCATCGCCTGGACCGGCGGCTGCACCGACACCAACGAGTTCAACTACCTGGTCGTCAAAAGCATGCGGAGTCTGGGCCTGTGCTACATCGAAAACCAGGCCCGGGTTTGACACGGCCCCACGGTCTCAAGTTTGGGACCTACCTTCGGACGCGGGGCGATGACCAACGGCTGGATCGACATCAAGAACACCGACATGATGTTGATCGAGGGCGGGAATCCAGCCGAGAACCATCCTTGCGGCTTCAAGTGGGCGATTGAAGCCAAGCGCAACCGCAACGCCAAGATGATCGTGGTCGACCCGCGATTCACGCGGACAGCCGCGGTCGCCGACCTGCACCTTCAGATCCGCACGGGCACGGACATCGCCTTTCTGGGCGGGCTGATCCGCTACGCCATCGAGAACAACCGCATCGCCAGAGACTACCTGGTGAATTACACCAACGCCGCCTTCCTCATCAAGGATGGCTTCACGCTGCCCGAGGACGGCCTCTACTCGGGATTCGACGCCAGCACCCAGAGCTACGACAAGTCCACTTGGAATTACGCCGAAGGCGGCGACATGAGCGGCAAGTCCGAAGCGCCCCCGACGGCCTCCCATGGGGCCACGGTGCCGGCCCAGGTCGCGCCCGCGCCGGGTTCGGCTCCGCCCAAGCCGGCTCCGCCGCCCATGTTGCCCGAAAAAGTGGCCTACGATCTCACCCTGCAGCACCCGCGCTGCGTCTTTCAGCTTCTCCGCCGGCAGTATTCGCGCTACACGCCGGAGATAGTCGAGAAGATCACCGGCATTCCGCAGGATCAATTCCTCAAGGCGGCCGACCTCTTCACCTCGATCCGCAAGGATGGCGACATGAAGAAAGTCGGCACCATCATCTACGCCGTCGGGTGGACGCAACACACGTCGGGCACGCAGACGATCCGCGCCGCCGCCATGCTGCAGTTGCTGCTCGGCAACGTAGGCCGCGCCGGCGGGGGAGTCAACGCCTTGCGCGGCCACTCGAATATTCAAGGCGCCACCGACATGGCCGGCGTCTTTGATATTCTTCCCGGCTACCTGAAGGTCCCGAATCCGGGCGACACCAGTTTCGAAGCCTATCTGAAGCGGATCACCCCCAACGCCTCCAAGCCCAACCCCTGGCAGTCCTTCAACTACTGGTCGAACACGCCCAGGTTCGCGGTGTCACTCCTCAAGTCGATGTATGGCGGCACGGCCCGCAAGGAAAACAACTGGGCCTTCGCCTACCTGCCCAAAGTGGACCGCAATTACTCCTGGACCCAGATCTGGGACAACATGTACCGCGGCAGCGTGAAGGGTCTGTTTGCCTTCGGCATGAACGCCGTGATGATCGGACCCGATTCCAAAAAGAACATTGAGGCGCTGAAGAATGCGGATTGGCTCGTGGTGGGCGAGATCTATCCGGACGAGACGAGCGAGTTCTGGAAGTCTCCGGGCGTGACGCCGGAGGAGATGAAGAGCATCCAAACCACCGTCTACCGCCTGCCTTGCGCGGGCTTTGCGGAAAAAGACGGCTCCTTCACCAACTCCGCGCGCTGGTTGCAATGGAAGAACGCCGCCCTGCCGCCACCCGGCGACTGCCGGCTCGATCAGGCCATCGTGTCGCAGATCTTTCTCAAAGTGCGCGAGCTGTATCAGAATGAGGGCGGCAAGTTCCCGGACCCCATTTTGAATCTGACTTGGGCTTACAGCGATCCTTTGAACCCGTCGCTGGCCGAGGTGGCGCAGGAGATCAACGGCAAGGCGTTGGCGGACGTCACCGATACCAAAACGAATCAGACCATCAAGGCGGGCCAGCAGCTTCCATCGTTTGCCTGGCTGCGCGACGACGGCACCACCGCCTGCGGGAACTGGATCTACTCGGGCTCCTGGACCGAGGCCGGGCCTCAGATCGCCCGGCGTGGCCCCGAGGACCCGTCGGGTCTCGGGATCTACCCGAACTGGGCCTGGAGCTGGCCGGTGAATCGCCGCGTCCTCTATAACCGCGCCTCCTGCAACCCCGATGGCAAGCCGTGGGACGCCGATCGCCGCCAGGTGTGGTGGAACGAGGCGGCACAGAAATGGGTGGGGCACGATGTGCCCGATTTCAAGCCCGATTCAAATCCGAAGGATCACATGGGGCCTTTCATCATGAACCCCGAAGGCGTGGGCCGTCTCTTCGTGCCGATTGGCGCCGTCACCGACGGACCCTTCCCCGAGCACTATGAGCCCATCGAGAGCCCGACGGCCAACCTGCTGCATCCCGCCCAATCGAACAACCCCACCGTAAAGAGGTTGAAAACGCCGTTCGACAAGTACGGCACCGTGGCCGAAGGCTTCAACGTGGTCTGCACCACCTACCGATTGACCGAGCACTACCACTACTGGACCAAGAACAACCCCGCCAACGTGGAGCTGGTGCCCGAGCCGTTCGTCGAGGTTCCCGCCGAGCTGGCCGACGAACTCGGGATCAAGGGAGGCGAGCGGGTGAAGGTGACCAGCGCCCGCAGCGAGTTTATCGCCAAGGCCATGGTCACGCGGCGCATGAGGTCCATGCTGATCAACGGCAAGAAGACCTACCAGATCGGTATCCCGATTCACTGGGGCTATCGCGGCATTGCGGAGGACGAAGGGCGGACGGCGCGCATGCCGACCAATCTGTTGTCGCCGACGGTGGTCGATCCTAACGCCTTCACCCCGGAGTTCAAGGGGTTCTTGGTCAAGTTGGAGCGAGCTTGATCTTGGCGGGGTTGAGCGCGAGAACTTTCTTCCATGGCCAACGTTTCTCGTCACGCGTCACGATGCTGAGGCCCACATGAGCCAGGCCACACTGCGAGTTCAAAAGATCTCCGGCCACGCCGGCTCGATTCCCGGACAGGGGACGCAGCGCGAGGAGCAGGTCTGCAAGCTGGTGGACACCACCACCTGCATCGGCTGCAAGGCCTGCGAGATCGCCTGCCAGGAATGGAACGACCTGCCCTTCGCCACCACGTCCTTCGATAACACCTACCAGACGATGCCCCACACGGCGTGGAACTTCTGGAACCTGATCAAGTTCAACGAGCACCCGAAAGCCGATGGTGGTTTCATGTGGCTGATGCGCAAGGACCAGTGCATGCACTGCGCGGATCCCGGGTGCCTGGCGGCCTGTCCGTCCGACGGCGCCATCGTGCAATACGCCAACGGCATTGTGGATTTTCAGCAGGACCACTGTATCGGCTGCGGCTACTGCATCGCCGGATGCCCCTTCGATATCCCTAAGTTCAATCCGACCACCAAACGAGTCTACAAGTGCACCCTGTGTTCGGACCGCGTCAGTCAGGGGCTGGAGCCGGCCTGCATCAAGGCGTGTCCCACCGGTTGCCTCCACTTCGGCACCAAGGACGACATGAGGGATCTGGCCGAGAAGCGCGCTCGTCAGCTTCGCGAGCACTACGGGTTTGAGAAAGCCGGCGTCTATGATCCGCCCGGGGTGGGCGGCACCGGCGTCATCTACGTGCTGCATGACGCCACTCAGCCCGAGGCTTATGGAGGGCTGCCGTCCAATCCATCCATCCCCTGGACGGTAAGGCTCTGGAAGACCCCGCTCAAATACCTCGGGAATCTGGCCATGCTGGGCGGATTGATCGGCGTGACGCTGCACTATCTAAGATTTGGGCCCAAGACCGTCAAACAGGATCAGGGAGAGAAGCGGCCGTGAGTACCGTCACAGCTTTGCCCGCCGATCGAGGCGCGAGCCAACCGGAAGACCGAATTCTGCGCTACACCTTCGGCGAGCGCGTCATGCACTGGATCGGCGGCCTCTCCTACATCTACCTGCTAGCCACCGGTCTGGCCTTCTGGTCGCCGTACCTGTTTTGGATTGCCGATCTGGTGGGCGGCGGACCGGCAGCGCGTTTCTGGCATCCTTGGATCGGCCTGCTCTGGTGCGCCGCCGTCGCCTGGATGTATGCGGCCTGGCGCGGCGACATGCGCGCCACCGAGGCGGATCGCGAGTGGGCCAAACATCTCGGCGACTACATCCGCAATCAGGATGAGAACCTGCCACCCATCGGCCGCTTCAACATCGGTCAGAAGCAGTTCTTCTGGATCATGTTTTACGGCGGCATCGCCCTGCTGCTCTCCGGCGTGGCCATGTGGTTCGTCAACGACATCCCGTGGAGCTGGCGCTGGCTCCGTTACGCCGCCGTGCTGGTCCACGCGGCTTCGGCGCTCCTCACCATCGGAGCTTTCATCATTCACGTCTACATGGGCACCGCCATGGTGCGCGGCGGATTTACCTCGATCATCCGCGGCGAGGTCTCGAGCGCCTGGGCGCGGATGCACCACCGCTTGTGGTATGAGCAGCTTCGGGGCGCGCCGTCAGAAAGACGAGAGGACGCCTGAGTGCCGCGGACCGGTAATAAGTGGGACCAGCGCATTGAACGCGCCCGCGAACTTGCCGCGGATTATCCCTACTCCACTCAGATTCTGCTCTTCTACGCGAAGCTCACCGCCTTCCAGAAAGATTCCTACCTCCAGTTCCAATCGTCATGCTCCTTCGGCAATGGGCGCTGCAGCGCACTGCCCTCCAGACTCGACGAGGTTGACCTGGCTTTGCTTCTCACCCGCTCTAGCCCCTTCCTGTCGATGATCGCGAGCGAGGCGCCCGGTTCCTTAGCCGAGTTTGCCCGCGGGCTGCAGGCGCACGGCCCTTCCAGCTGGACCGCGCTGTTGCGCGAATCCTGGCCGGGAGACAGTCCGCCGGAATCGGGCGACCACTCGTCGACCCGGCAGAACCAACCCGACGCGCAGCCGGAGCAGAACCCGTTCGAGCGTTTCTGCGCCCAGACCTTCTTGCAACCGTACGCGGAATTCCTCGCCGACCGCGCCCATCGGCCGGAGCCGCCACTCCGTCGCCCCGCCTGCCCTTACTGCGGTTCCCCGCCCCTGGTCGGCGTCCTGCGGCAGGAGGGCGACGGCGCCAAGCGGTCGCTGGTGTGTTCATGGTGCCGTAGCGAGTGGGACTACCTGCGTCTTGCCTGTCCCGCCTGCGAAGAACGCGACGAAAAGAGATTGTGCGTCTACACCACCGAAGCCTTTCCCCATATGCGGGTGGAGGCGTGCGACACCTGCCGCAGTTCCCTAACCACCATCGATCTGACCCGAAACGGTCTGGCCGTCCCGGAAGTCGATGAGCTGGCTGCCTTGCCGCTGGCTCTGTGGACGCAGCAGAATGGCTACCGGAAGGTGAGCCCGAATTTCATTGGCCTCTGAGAAGGCGCGACGCTGATGCAGCGATAACGTGCCCGTCGGACGTCTGACGGTGTGCAAGGAAAGAACGGCACCAGAGGAACTTGACCGGCCGCACCTCCGCCTTGCCGATTCTTCTACCACCAGGTTGGAACCGGCTTGCCCTCGATCTTCAAGATCGCCGCCTCGGCCGCGTAGGTGACGCGGAGCTGTTTGAGAGTCTCCTGGAGCGCGGGCAGAGCGTCCTTGGCATCCGGTCCGATGTTGCCCAGGGCGGTGGCCACGCTGCGCAGAACCATGACTTGCTCGTCCTTCACCAGCAATCTCGCTGCCAGGGGTTGGACGGCCGGGCGTGCTGCCGGACCCATCGCGCCCAGCGCATCGACGGCGGGAACGCGGACGTAGTCCACAGGATCGTTGAGGGCGCGCACCAACTCGGGCAGCGCTGGAGCTGCCGCCGGCCCCATGGCCTCCAAGGCGATCGCTGCCAGCGTGCGGACTCGCGGACTCGAATCGGAAAGGGCTTTGCCTAAGGCCGGTATCGCCTCGGCGCCTTTCGCCCCGATTTGCGAGAACGCCCAGGCTGCCGCCGCTCGAACCTGCGGATCCTGATCAGCCAGCGCCCCGGTGATCGCCGGAACGGCTGCAGCTGCGTCTTGTCCAAAAGAGCCGATAGCCCGAACCGCCTCGGCTCGCTCCGGCGCCGGCACCTGCCGGAGATTCTCCAGATACGCCGATAGCGGCCGTCCGCGATAAACAGGCTCGCCGGAAGGCGGCGCAGGAACGACTGGTGGCAACACCGGCGTCAGTTGATGCTCCACGTCCTTGCTCTCGAATTCGCCCGCCGACGCCGGCAGCTTCTCCAGGATCACGTCCTCCACCCCGAAGTTGTAGCCGGCCGAGCGCTCGTCGCGTCCTACGCAGACGAAGGTAAGGGTATGCCGCCCTTTCTCCAACTGAAACCAGCCGAGCGGCCGGTCGATCGCCACGTAGACTTCGGGCAGGTAGCTGTGGAAGACCTCGGGACCGGGAAAGGGGATCTCCGAAGTCGCCGGTTGGCGCTTGTCCAGATTCGTGGCTTCTCCATCGAGGAGCGCCACGTAGTCGCCGTAATCGGGAGCCTGGGCCGTCCGCGCCACAATCTCGTAGCGGCCGCTCTCCGCGATGTCGAGAGGAATGTTCAGGCGGGCGCCTTTTCCTTCCGCCTGGAGGAAGAGCAGGTCCTTGCCCCAGTCGACGCCCCATTGCACCGCCGCCTTTCCTTTCTCCGTGGTCACCTCCTTGATCGAATCCTCGACAGCGATCTGCTGAGCGTTGCCGAGCGGCAGCCGTTCCTCGCCGTAGGGCGGCTCCGGCAATCCCTGATTGACTCCCTCCTGGTACCAGAAGGCGACGCTGGAAAAATAGTCGGGCCGTTCCTCGAAGCTGGACCGCACGCTGCCGTCGGGGTTCGCGGTCCAGCCGAAGTGTTCGATCCCCGCCCATAGCGACTGGCTGAACGGTATGGGATCGGGAACGTGCCAGCGATATCCCGTCAGCCGCGAGCCCACCCGCTCGCCTTCGGCCGTGGGCGTACCCGTCCAGAGACCGTAGGAGTTCCGCAGCCCCCAAGCGTCGTTGAAGTAGTCCTCCGACCCGGTGCCGTACAGCTGAGGATGGGTGGCCCCGTCCACGTAGAAGAGGTCGTCGCCCTCGCCGAACCAGGATACTTCGGCCTGAATGATGTTCAGCACCGTCCCGACATAGTGACCCTTGCCGCGAATGTTGAGGAAGGCGTAGTTCCGGCCGGGAGTGGCCGGACGCTCCTGCCGGTAGTAGGCGTGGAAGTAGCCGAGGTCCGCGGGCAGCGAGGCGTAGCGGCGATAGTCCACGTGGTAGTAGTAGGAGTAGACGTAGCGATTGCCTTCGTTGGTCACCGTGATCTTGCACGACTTCCGGTAGGGCATCGGCCAATAGCTGTTGCGGGCTCGGCCAAAGGAGCTGTCCCGGATCATGAGAGAATCCAGGTTGCGCTCGTAGCCGTGTCCTACGCCGAAGAAGTCGCCGAGCGGAGCGTCGACGCTCGGAGTCTTTTCCCCGTCGTAGTAAACCCGGAGCCGCAGCAAACGCGGCCAGGCGTATTCGCTGTCAGCCACCGTCACCCAGATGTGGGTGACCATTCCCGGGCCTTCGAGATCGGCCATCACCAGGGTCTCGCCCGGCACGATCCGCTCGCTGTCGTCGTTGCTGAAAACGTACGGATTGTCGCTGGAGGCGCGGCCGGCAGCGTAGCTCTTCAAGCGCGCCAGGCCGAACGAGTCCAGCAGGTCGATCTGGGGCTCCTGCGCCCACGCCATTCCGGATACCAGCAGCAGACCAGCTATCAACAGTCGTCGCATCATCATCCTCACAGGACCTCGGGCGTGCGGGGAATGCGCTGGCGATCGAACGGACCCGCGTCGAACCTTTGGTTGACGCCAAGGCGAACTGACGATAATGCGCCATAATGTCCCCTGTTGACAATCACACTTCGCGGAGGATCCATCGTGGCGACCTTGGGACTGATCGAATATCAGGATGCGAGTCCGGAAGTGCGCGCCGTGTACGACGACATCATGGCGACCCGCCGGACGGATTGGATTAACAACTTCTGGAAAGCGCTGGCCCACGACCCCGCCGGTTTGCGGCGCACCTGGGAGAGCATCAAGCAGATCATGGCCCCCGGAGCGCTGGACCCGCTGACCAAGGAGATGGTCTACCTGGCGGTCAGCGTCTCGAACCAATGCCCCTACTGCGTGGCCTCGCATACCGCCGCGGCGCGCAAGGCGGGCATGACCGACGCCATGTTTGCCGAGCTGATGGCCGTGGTGGGCATGGCCAACGAGACCAACCGCCTGGTCGCCGGATACCAAGTGGAGATCGATGATCGCTTCAAGACGCCGTGAAGCGCCCTTGGTCCGTGTTCCGAACAATAAATAAAGGAAATACTTTAGACTATAAGTTTCTTTAGCTTATCTGGTTGGAGCTGTCGAATCGACTGGTATGATTGCTGGGTGCGCCGGGTGTAACTTTCTGATGGTTGGAGGGACAACATGGTTCGCCAAGCAAGACGGTCTTCGATTCGCTATGCCCTTCTTCTGATTCCTCTCTGTCTCTTTCCAATGCAGCCGGCTTTCGGCCAGGCAGTTTCCGGAAACATCATCGGTACAGTGACAGACCAAAGCGGAGCCGCCATCGCCGGCGCCACGGTAACCATCCGCGACGTCGACCGCGGCATCGACCGCCAGCTGCAGACCAACCCTGACGGCAATTACACGCAGACCCAGCTCCTGGCGGGGCATTACCACGTGACCGTTCAGGCGCCCGGCTTCGAACAGTTCGCCGCTGATGTCACCGTCCAGGTGGATGCGTCTACCCGCGTGGACGCCCGCCTGGTCGTCGGCAAGACCAGCAGCCAGGTGACGGTCACGGGCGAGACGCCGCTGCTCAGGACGGACCGCGCCGAGTTGAGTTCAACCCTCTCCGCCACTCAACTGGCGAGCCTTCCGGTCCTGGACCGGAACATGACGGAGCTCATGCTGATCATGCCGGGCGCCTACTCAGACAACTTCCAGGTGGCTACGTCCGAGAATCCGCAGCAGGGCCTGCAGGTCGACGTCAATGGCCAGAATTTCACCGCCAACGGATTCCTGCTGGACGGCACCACCAACCAGAATCCCCTGCTGGCGATCGCCATCATCAACCCCAATATCGACTCTCTCCAGGAGCTGAAGGTGACCACCAGCAACTACGACGCGGAGTTTGGCTCCGTGGCGGGCGCTCTCATGCAGGCCACCACCAAGTCGGGGACGAATCAGTGGCACGGTACGGCCTTCGAGTACGTTCAGAACAACATCTTCAACTCCGCCAACCCTTTTACCCAACTGAAACCGCCGATCCGGTGGAATCAGTTCGGCGGCTCGCTAGGAGGGCCGATCATCAAGAACAAGCTCTTCATCTTCGGCGACTATCAGGGATCACGCCAGCGGAACGGCGCGTCCCTGGTCACCACCGTGCCCACCAGCGCCGAGCGCGGCGGCAATCTTCAAGCTCTCCTGGGGAACTACATCTGCGCCGACGGCTCGGTTTCCGGCAGCCCCTGCGCCAAGCCGCTGATGGTGCCCACTACCGAGGGCGGTTCGGTCCCGGCGCAGGGGGGCATGGTCTTTGATCCTAATACGGGAAATTCAGACGGAAGCGGCAGGCAGGCGATCACCACCGGCGGCCAAGTCAACATGATCCAAGTGCCGCAGCCCTTGACCAACATCCTGGCCTACCTGCCGGCGCCCAACACCGGCGCGGCGGGCCAGATCTATAACAACTACATCGCCTCGGGATCCGAGATTTACAACATCGATCAGCCCGATGTCCGCGTGGACTACAACATCTCGGAGAAAGCCAATTTCTTCGGCCGTTACTCCCTGGCCGACTTCACCATCGAAGCGCCGGCGGCCTTTGGGTCGGTGGCGGGCGGCCCCGCGCTGGGAGGGCTTAACTTCGCCGGCCAGTCGCTCGACCGCAACCAGAGCCTGGCGCTCGGATTCACCTACACCTTCAGCCCCACCCTGGTCGGAGAGTTCCGCTTCGGGACCTTCCGGTACCGGATTCGCGTGGAACCGTTCGGAGTGGGCACCACGCCGGCGACCGCCGCCGGGCTGCCCGGTCTCAACCTGGGGACCCAGGATACCAGCGGCATGCCGGCCTTTTACATCAACGGAAACGGGGGATTTAACTTCGGCTACGCGCTCGGAGTCAACGCCTGCAATTGCCCGCTGAAGGAGACCGAGAATCAATTTGATTGGATCACGAACTGGACCAAGCAGCACGGCAACCACACCATCAAGTGGGGGGCGGAGATTCCCCGCGATCAGCAGCAGCGCGTCCCCAGCGACGAACACCGTTCCGGTGAAATCGGCTTCACGGATTCGGTGACGGGAAACGCGACCCTCGACGCGTTGACCAGCGGCGCTGCCACCACCGGCGCCGGCCTGGCCTCGTTCCTGCTCGGCCAACCCTCGTCCTTCGGGCGCTATTTCACGGGAATCGGCTTGTATCCCGGCCTGCGCGAAACACGCATCTTCCTTTACGGGCAAGACACCTGGCGGGTCACCCGGAAGCTGAGCCTGAACTACGGGTTGCGCTGGGAGAATTACCTGCCCCAGGGCGCGGCCAAGCCCGGAGGGGCCGGCAGCTTCGATCCGCTCACCGGCATGGAGCTGGTGGCCGGTCTCGGACCCAACTCACTCAGCCTGAATGTGAAGCCGTATAACGTGGGATTCACCCCGCGCCTGGGCATTGCCTACCAACTGCAGCCCAACACCGTCCTCCGCGCCGGCTACGGCTGGGGCTTCACGCCGGCCGGTTACGGCTCGATCTTCGGCCAGGGGCTGGAGTACAACCCTCCCATTCTCAACGGGCAGACGATTCCCCAGGCGAACCCCTACACTCCGAACTTCAACCTGCTGAACGGCCCGCCCCTGCCGGTGAACCCGCCCATCGGCACGAATGGCTCCTATCCGCTGCCGGACGGCATCAGCGTCTACAACTGGTTCTGGCCTCTGGATGCCTACCGGGTGCCGATGGCCTACTTCTGGAACGCGGCCGTACAGCACCAGTTCTCCGGCGGGCTCTCGTTCGAAGTGGCCTATGTCGGCAACGTCGGCCGGCACCTCTACGTCAATCCCAACATCAACCAGGCGGTGCCGGGACCCGGCGATTTCGACGCCCGCCGGCCCTTCTACCCGCAGTTCGGCCTGGAACAGGGAATCTATTACACCTGCAACTGCAGCACGAGCAACTACAACGCGCTGCAAGCCAAGCTGGAAAAGCACGCCGGCCACGGTCTCGACTTTTCGCTCAATTACACCTACTCGAGGGCCCTGGGTATAACCACCTTCGGCGGCGGCGGCTTCGATGACGCCTACAACTGGATGAACTCCTACGGACCTGCCGGCTATAACTCCACCCACGCCTTCAACTTCACCAATGTCTGGCAGATTCCTTACGGGCACGGGCGGCGATGGGGTGGCAGCAGCAGCAAGGCGGTGGATATGATCCTGGGAGGCTGGAGCCTGGACGGCATCACCACTCTCGCTTCGGGGCGTCCCTTCACGCCTTTCGTCTCTAACACGTCTTCGGTCAACGCCGATTTCAACAACGTTCGGCCCGACATCATCGGCAATCCACACGTCTCCAATCAAAGCGCGGCGGAGTGGTTCAACCCGGCGGCCTACACCCTTCCCCAACAACCCTACCGTGACGGTACCGCTTCCGCCGGCTCGCTCTGGGGACCCGCGCTCTATTCCTTCGACTTGGCGCTGGCCAAGACGTTCATGATTACCGAAACCAAGACGCTCGAGATCCGTTGGGAAAACTTCAACGCGTTCAATATCAATAATTACGGCCTGCCCGCCGCTACCATCGACGTTTCGGGTGCGGGCCAGATCACGTCGACCCAGATACCGATGCGGCAGATGCAGTTCGGCGTGCACTTCCGGTTCTGAGGCCGGCCTCAAGGCGTGAAGCCGAACGGGACCGCCCGTATCCGCTGGGTGGCGACGACATTGTCTCGTATGTCGTCGCCCTCATCCTGCGGTCTCAACTCGCCGGGTCCATCGACAGGAGAGAGCTGTCTTCCAGATAGTAGAACCGCCAACTCGACCAGGGCCAATCACCCGGTTGGCCCACAAGGCCCCGTTTCACGGGGTTGTTGTGCATGTACGTGAGCTTCTCCTTTCGCTTCTTCTCGCTCCAGATATTCATGTCGTATCCGCCACGGTGCCAGACTCGATAATGGGCGTGGTGGTGGACGCTCAGGGGCAGTTCAAAGCAACTGAGCATTTTTCGACACCGTGGGAGTGCTGCATTCCGGCGGAGATTTCGTAGAATGAAGTTGGCCGTGCGCTCCGAGAGCTTTTGCATGATCTGGGAGGGGTCGGCGAGCTCGCTGGGCCAGATGAGAAGATGACAGTGTTCCGGCATCAGCACATAGCCGATGATTCTGAACCCAAGCTCTTCACGCAGATTACGGAGCGCTTGCACAAAGTTCAGTTTGAAGCGATCAGAGTCAAAAATGCGAGCGCGCCGGTAAACGTTCCGAGTGAGATAATGAAGGTGGTTGTAGCCGTAGTAGTGAGGGCGTCTGGGTAGCACAGGCTCAGCTTAGCTCTTGCGGGAGCGTGACGACGACATAAAAAGCGATGTCGTCGCCACCCAAGGTGGCACGGGGAACAGCCGCACAGCTACCGCTGTTCGCCAGGCAGCCGCTGCTCGCTAGCCTATCATTCCCTTCTCTTTGCGCTTGAGCACACGCGGGATGAGGCTTGACAACGCGTAGACGATGGCCACGAGTATGCCAGTGGTCACGAGCCACAGTACGGTAAAGAAGCCCGGCCCTCCATGCTGGTCTGTCAGCACCAACCCTAAATAGAAGCCCGGCTTCAGCAGCCAGTTGAGCGCTGACGACCAAGGGGGTCCTGGCTCCAGTAGAAGTCGATCAAGAAATCTAGTGCTAAGGAAATGATCAGCGCGGCGCCAAGCCGGACTCGCCCAAGCTGCAATAGTTCGAGTCTCACTGGAGGGGCTCCCCTTTCTTTGTCTGGTTTTGCTGCCGCTGGCTCTCAAGATCGGCTTGGAGCTGTTGCCAAAGCCGAGCTGCCGCCACGTGCGCCAAGTAGCGTGCCTCCTCGTCCTCTGCGTCGCTGGATCTCGCGCTTCGTTCCTCTCGGCGGATGTGCGTCAGCGCTGAGAGGCACTCTAAGCACCAAGGTTGATAGCCGACGTGCTCGGGCGATGTGGCCGGGGCTGGCGCAGAGCAGAGCTCTGCGATTCACGTCTCGCTCACGCCCGCCGATATCCCCATTTGATGCCGATCTATCACCGCCGCTTCGAGCCTGGCCAGCGGCACTTTATCACCACCAGCACCTATCGCCGCACCAAGCTGCCTGAAGATAATCGTTTCCGATGGAGCTTCGTCGATGTTCTGCGCCAAGTCCGCCTGGACTTCGATTTCCTGCTGATCGCCTGGGTGCTCATGCCGGAGCACTTTCATCTCCTCCTCAAGCCTGTGCCGCCTCACCATACCAGCCGCTTCATCCAAGAGTTGAAGAAGCGGAGTTCTAGCTGTCCCACCATTAACGGCCGCTATGATATTCTGCCCGGCACTTGACCGCGTTTAGCCCTTGATATATACCCGTGCCATGAGAGTCGACTCTTGGAGATCGGCAGTCTGGCCAATCAGATGGGGCCGGAGGGTCGCGAGCATGAGCCGATGCGGAGTGTAAGGCGGAGCAGATTATTACGAACGAAGCCGTCATCTTATTGAAAATAAGCCGCTTCTGTTTTTGGAATCGCTCCGATCCCGTCAAGTTATTCAAAAGAAAAGCGTTGTGCTCGCAATCCCGCCATCTTGCTGATAAGAAAGGTAGTTGGAGTTTTCAGCCCGTTTTTTGCGCGGAGGGCTGGCGGCGCTTGCGGAAACCCCTTTGGCCGGTGAAGGGCCCCGTTGGATTCGGCCCTGGCGCGAGTCGGCGCGGGCTGAGGGCGTGCGATGGCCCGGCACAGGATAGGCTAGTACTCTAGTCAACTGCCGAGGTTGGCTGGCCTTGCATCTGGGCGAGCGCGCTGGCCTGATCGTAGTAGATGCGCTCGGAAACGAGCTTTCCCGAGGCCTCGTCGAACGCATAAAAGGCCGCCATTTCGATCCTCACCTTATGGCCGAGAGGCTTCACCCCGGCGAACTCGCCTTGATGAGTGCCGGTGATGACGACTTCGCGGATGGAGCATCCCGGCACGTCGTACTCGGCTCTGACTTCAATGTGGAGGTCAGGCAGGGCGGCGGCGATGGACTGATAGAAGCCGCGCACGCCCTCGATGCCGGGAAAACGCGCGCCCAAGGGAACCACATCGTAATGAGCCCGGTCATCCTGCACGAAGGTATCGTAGACCGCAGGCCAGTTGTGCTCGTTCTCGCCGCGAATGTGTTCGGCGACAATTTGACGCTGGCGTTCGACCGTGTTCTCCATGCATCCTCCGAGTCGCGTTTTGGGTGCAGTGATGAGCGGACCGGTTTCTTGTTCTACGCCGTATGCAGCAGACCTCGAGCATAGTCCAGGACGCTCGTGAGCTTCGAGGCCTGCTCCGGGAAGATCGCGGAGGCGGGCTTCATGTCAATCACGTCGCCGTGGGCGTAATACAACATCAGGGCCGCGAAGGCCTCCTGCAGGGAGTCGGTGGCCGCAGCCCGCTGCGCCTGCAGGGCCTCCTCAGGCACGTGGGTGACGCTGAACTTTCGCCCGCTCATCTCCTCGAAGATCTTCACAACCTCCAATGGGCTGAGCGCATCCGGGCCGCCGAGCTCGATGACGGCGTTGCGGGCCGCGGAATTGTCCACCGAGGCCGCAGCAAAGCCGGCGACATCGAAGTACGAAATCCAACTGGTCTTGTTCCGGCCGGCGCCGTAGATCCGCGCGCTGGCGTTCGCGACGTCGAAACCCACCGCCGGACTCAGCCACACTTCCGTGAAGAAGGTGGGCTGCAGGACGGTGTAGCCGAGTCCGCTCCCAGCGAGCGCCCTCTCCACAGCTCGCTTGGCCCGCTGCAGAGCGAAGTCTCCGGGCGCTGGCGGGAACGAAATGAAGATGAAGTGATGAACCCCTGCTCCGCTGGCGGCGCGAATCAGATTGAGCTGCCCCTGGGAGTCGACGCTCTCGATGCTGTCTCCCGCCTGCCGCGAGAAGGTGGAGGAGGCGGTGGAGATGACCGTGGAGACGCCATGACAGGCGGCTTCCAGCGAGGAGAGGTCCTTAAGGTCACCGTGAGCCAGGCCAGCGCCAAGACTTGTCAGCTTGTCCCTCTTAGCCGGGTCCGTCGAATCCCTCACCAAGGCCCGCACCGGCTTGTCCTGCGCGGCCAGCTGGCGGCAGATTTCCGTGCCCAACATCCCCGACGCTCCAACCACCAGATTCAAGGTCACCTCCGCAAACTCATCATTGGGACACGCTCGGACGGGGGCTTTGCCTGCAGCCCAAGACGGCCATACTGTACGCTTCCCAGCGCAAGAAGTTCAAGTGCAGGTCGGCCGGCCCAGGGCGCGTTGCCGCATCAGGAGCAGCGATCAGCACTGCGGACCTCGCCGCGCGGTGGAAGAAGTCTGGTTCCCTTCATCGCTTTGGTGTACCCTTTCGGACTCCGCATGAGGCGGCTGAATTGGCCGCTCCAACGCGAAACCGAAGGAGACTTGCTTAATGCGCCAATCTGATATTCTCCGGCACACCACGGCCTCAGGGTGGATCAAGCCGCTCGCTCGAGCCAGTGCGAGCTTCGTGTTGCTGGCTCTGGCGAGCGCGGCCGCACTCGGAGCCGATGAAGCCCAGGCCGGCGTCCTCTCGCACAACACTCAGACGGTCCATTTCTTCAGCCCGTCATTGAATCAGGACCGTGCTTTCAACCTCATCCTACCCTCGGACTACGACACTTCCGCCAGCCGTTATCCGGTGCTCTACCTTCTGCACGGCTACACCGGCAACAACACCGACTGGACGTTGAAGACCAACCTTTCCGCCTATGCGGCGCGCTACCGGCTCATCATCGTGATGCCTGACGGGTCGAATGGCTGGTACGTGAATAGCGCTTCCGATCCCAAGCAGAAGTTCGAGGACCAGATCATCAAGGATCTGATGCCCTATGTCGAGGCCCACTACCGCACCATCCCGCTGCGCCGGGCGCGGGCCATCGCCGGCCTCTCCATGGGCGGATATGGCGCCGCTTTTCTGGGACTCAAGCACTACGAGATGTTTGCCGCCATCGGCAGCCTGAGCGGCGCGCTGGGAATCTCCCGGCCGCAGATTCCAGCTCCCCGCCCCAACGCCAGCGAGAACGAGCGCAAGGCCTTCGAGGAGATCGGTACCCACTTCGGGGCGGCGGGCTCCAAGGATCGCGCTGAGCGCGATCCCTTTGAGCTGGTCACCAAGGTTCCAGCCAGCCAGATGCCGATGCTTTACTTCGCTGAAGGCGGCGAGGACTTCCTGATCGACAGCAATCACGAATTCGTCGCCCTGCTGGCAAAGCTCAAGATTCCGTATGAATACCGCGAGGTCTCGGTTCGCGAGCACACCTGGGATTTCTGGGATGAGCAGATACAGGTATTCCTGGAGAAGCTCGCGCAGCTTCCCGGCTTCGAATCCTCATGGAAGGAGGCAGACCGCAAGTAACCCCACCACGCGGGCGCGCAGCCGGCTAGCTGCGGAATTGGGTGACGCTCAGGACGTTGCCGTCCGGATCCTTGAACCAAGCGACCTTGGCGCCGCTGGGCGATGCCCAGATGCCGCACTCATCCTGGCCCTGAAAGCCGTACTTCTCAAAGCTGACGCCCCGTTCCCCGAGACTGGCGACGGCGCTCGAGATATCGTCCACTTGCCAGCCCAGGATCGTGAACGATCGTGGCTTGAATTCGGGGACGTTGGTCACCCGCAGCATGATCCCATCGGCGTCGAAGACCACGGCAAAGGGGTCTTCGCTCACAAAGCGAAGTCCCAGCGTCTGTTCGTAGAAAGACCGGGCACGCTTGGGGTCGGCCGTGGGCACGAAAGCCATGATCTTGCTGGAGCCTAACATCGAATCCTCCCGTTTCGAATGTCAGAGCCGGCCGCTTTGCAGTACCGGCCAGAGACCTTTCACTTGCCTCGCGTCTTGGGCGGGAAATCCTTGAATGCCTTGCTAACCAGCTGGTCTACTTCACGGTCGAGGTCTTTGGGCAGCTCGCTCTGATTCTTGAACTTCTTTTGCAGGGAGCAGCTCCACACACTCGCGTTGGACTTGGGATCGACCAAGTCGAATATCATGAGCCCTTGCACCGAGAACCAGACGTTGGGTACCGCGCCCGCCACGATCGGGATGCCAAAGGGGCTGCCCACGTCAACGGCGCGCATGTCGACCGGTTCGCCTGAGCCTTGACTCCCAGGCACTGCGCCGGCGCGGTAGCTCAGGTAAAGATCAGGAGACTCCTGGGTCTCAACCAGTCCTTTCGCCTTGAGCTGCTCAGTGACAGCTCTTACGATGGATTGATCCAGCTGTTTGTCGGCATCGGGACCTTGACGGGTCAACAGCTTTCGTTCCTTCCAGGCGTAGGTCTTGTAACGCGAAAAGTCGGCGCCCTGATCGTAATGGGTCTGCACCTTCTGACCCCAAGCCGGGCTGAGTGCGAGCCCCATAACAACCATCAACCACCAAACGCGTCTCACGGCCATATCTACCCTCACACGAGTCCTGACCTCTTCGCCATCCCCTGGCGCCGACGCGGATCGCCCTCCCAGCAAGAGGGGTCTGAAGGCGCGTCAATCCGTATCGAAGCGCTGCTCCTTCCACGGATCGCCGTACCTATGATAACCGTTCCGCTCCCAGTAGCCTGGTTGATCGTCAGGCAGGAAATCGAACGTGCGTACCCACTTCGCGCTCTTCCAACCATAGAGCTTTGGCACCACCAGACGCAGAGGACCTCCGTGCTCAGGCGCGAGAGGCTCCCCGTCGTGACGGTCGGCCAACAGGACGCTATCTTCCAACAGATCTGGCAGCGGAAGGTTAGTGCTGTAATCCCCTTCACAGCCCACCAGCACGTGCGTGGCGCTCGAGAGCGGCCCGGTGAGATCCGCGATCACCCGGAACGAGACGCCTTCCCAGTGGTTATCGAACCGGCTCCAGCGCGTGACGCAATGGAAGTCGGCCGTAACCTGCTTTCGGGGAAGCGCCTCCAACCCCGCCCACGTCAGGCGCAGGGGCGTCCTGACCCAGCCCGTGGTGCGCAGCTCCCAGCTCTTGGGATCGAACCCAGGCACGCCTCCCAGGTGCAGGACCGGCCACTTGAGGGTCGCAACTTGGTGGGGTGGAAGCCGGCCTTCGGCTTTCATCCGGGCTTCGAGGAGTTTGCGGTCATCCGGGAGAAGGCCCATAGTCTCCCAGTCTAACCTAGCTCACGGATTACGGTGAGGAGGACACGGCGCCAGTCTTGAGATCCACGGCCAACAGCCGGCCGTCCGTGTGCCAGGCGCCGCCCGTCGCCGTGAAGCCGCTCGACAGCGGGTGAGGCGGGGAGATCAACTGAAGGGCCTGGACGCTGCCTCCGCCGACGAGATCCGACTCCACCTGGGCGCGCTCGTCGTCGAGGTCAGGGTCGGTGGCGTGCGAGACCACGCCGGGATGAATGTCGATGCCAGTGTCATGAGTGGCGGCGCCCAGCCAGATGGGCCGCCCGTCCGGCGCCCGCTCCGGAGCTTGCCACAAACGCAGATGGTGACGTTTGTTGAAAGTATTCAGCACCTTCTCGAAGGCGAGATCCTCCCGCTTTCCGTACACGTAAAGGTCCGACACCGGGGCCGCGTTATAGCCATCGTCGTTGATGACCGCGACCACCGTGTCCAGGACCGACTGTCCGGTTTCCCGCTTGGGCTCGATCCAGCCGGCCGCGCGAAACGCCTGCTCGATCTCGGGGCCTGTTCCCACGAAGACCAGGTTGATCGGATCGCCGGGCTTGTTGTCCTTGCTGACGGCGCGCTGCGGGGCGCCCTCGAGCAGGTTCTGCAACGACGCCAGCACCGAGGCGGGTAGCGCCGCCGGCGCGGCAGAGGCGAAGGTCTGGCGGACCGATAACGGCTGGGTGAACGTGAACTGCAGGTCCGTGCCTGCCGGGAACTCGATGGAGGTATCCACCTGGCCGATTTTCTGCTTCTCGATCTGCTGCTGGATCTGGGGGCTCATGGCCCCGAGCTTGGCCAAGGCGCCGCTCAGCAGGGTGGCGGGAGCATCGCTCTCGAGGACTCCCACCACGGTGCCGTCCGCCAACAGCGTCTCGCGAGCGTTACTCACGCCGCTCAGGTGTCCCGTAACCTTCAGGGCGCCTTCCCCGGGAATATCGAGCTCGGTGAAGTTCAGCAACAGCTCGGAATGGAGGTCGGGGCGCGACGACTGCGAGCACTTCGCGATCTTGCCTTTCAGCGCGGCGCCGACCGGAATGGCCACGCTTCCGGCCACCGCGACTTCGCGCGCCACCGTGGCCGTCACCGCCTGGCCCTCCTTCGACGTTTTGGTGCTGACCGCCGCCTGCAAGCGGAGGTAGAGAACCGTGTCGGCCGGGATGGTTACGTCGCCCGGCGCTTTCGCCGTGGCTCCTGCCGCCGTTGCCAGCCAGATGAGAGCCGGAGCGATGAGGATCGATCTCAATCGATGTAAGCGCATGAGAATATAAGATTGGACATCCGGATTGGGCGGCGACTCAACCAGCCGCCCTGTCTATTTCAGCACACTGCTTTCGAGCCGCGCCACTCAGGCTGCGGCGTTGACCGTCAGCGGCTGCTTCAACGTGAAGTCGATCTTAGTCTCCGACGGCACCTTGATGCTCGATCCCTTGGTGACCGCCGACGTGCCGGCGCCGATGGCGGCTCCGCTCCCCGCGCCAATTGCCGCGCCCTTGCCGCCGCCCGCAATGGCCCCGATCAGAGCGCCAAGCACCGCGCCCCCACCAGTGGCTGCCGCTGTGCGCTGTCCCCGCGGCCCACCGTGCTCCTGGTAGTAGCCGCTCTGCACCTCGTAAGGCCGGCCGTTCACTGTCAGCGAGACCAGCTCCAACTCCAGCGAGGCGCTTCCCCGCATTCTTCCCGAATCGGCCGCGTTCACCAGACGCACCTTGGCGGTGGAGTCCTTCGGGATCGCGACGGTGCTGCCCGACGCCACCGGGGCTTCGACGGTCGCGTCGAACTCCTGACCCGGCTGGTTCTTGCTGGAATCGATGGAGTCAATCATGCGCACGGTCACAACCGTGCCGGCGGATATGGTCACGCCGGCAGGCTTTGCCGCTTCCGCGCCCACGGTCGAAGCGGCCGGAGCCTCACCGGTGATCATGAGGCTGTCCACCACTTTCGCCACGCCGGGCTCGGTGCTGGCAATCCGGTCGACGGCGGCTTTCTCCAGATGCGTGGCGACCGAGCCGCGCAGTGTCACCACTGCGTTCTGCGAACTCACCCGGATATCCTGAGTCTTCAGCGTAGAATCCGCAAATAGCTTGCCGTTGATGTTGTCCACGATCGTCTGGTCGCTCACGCTGTTCGTGCCGCTGGCCGGAGCGTTGCCGGCTGCGTCTTGCGCCCGCAACGTGAGTGAGGCCGGCACCAGACCAAGCACTGCAACCAGCACCACTAACCGCAATTGCCTGCCTGTCATAGCACCTCCGAAAGTCCCTATAGCCCCCCAAAGCCAATTGGATGCCTCCCTGCCCCTTTTAGTCAACCGGAGCCTTGACCCGGCCTCAACGGGCCTCATGCTAGAATGCCCTCGGAACTCACTTGCACGCGCAAGCCCGTCGATGATGGACAATCCCGCCCTGAGCATCGTCGTTCCGGTTCACAACGAGGAGGAGAACGTCGGCCCGCTCGTGCGCGAGGTCTTTGAGGCGCTCAACGACTTCCCCGGCGGCGTGGAGCTAGTCATCGTCGATGACGGCAGCACCGACGCCACAGCGGCGCGCCTGCAGGAAGCCGCCCAGCGCGACCCCAGGATCCGCCTGGCCCGCTTCCGGCGCAACCTCGGTCAGACGGCCGCCATGGCGGCCGGGTTTCACCTGGCGCGGGGGCGGGCGGTGGCCACGCTCGACGGCGACCTGCAGAACGATCCCAAGGACGTGCCCGCCCTGGTCGCTTTGCTCAAGGATTGGGACGTGGTCTGTGGGGTCCGCACCCGGCGGCGGGATACCTGGGTGAAGCGTATCTCCTCCAAGATCGCGAACGGCTTTCGCAACTGGGCCACCGGCGACGACATCGTCGACACCGGCTGCACGCTTAAGGCCTATCGCCGCGAGTGGCTTGACCGCCTCGAGCTCTATCATGGCATGCACCGCTTCCTGCCCACGCTGCTCAAAATGCGTGGCGCCCGCGTCACCCAGGTCCCGGTCCGGCATCGCCCCCGCCTTAGGGGCCGGACTCATTACGGCACCTGGGGGCGGCTGGTCAAAGGCCTGGCGGACGTCTGGGCCGTGCGCTGGATGCAACACAACCACATCGACTACACGGGGGCACTGGAGCCCATTCCACAGCCGGCGCCGGGTACGGTGGAGAATCGTGACGGGGTCAGAACCCGCCCGCCGGAAGTCAGAGCCTCGGATTAAGCCGCAGTTCCAGGGGAAGCGATCTTCCTTCCTCAGAGGCGGACAGCGAAGGCTCGTGTGTGGGGTTCACCAACCTCCGGCTGGTGGCGATCGACACCGCCTTCATTCGCACCTGGTGGCAACGAGAAGTTCTCGGGTGGAACGCTCGGAATAAGTCCGACTGTTATCCAGTGCGTTATTGCGTCGGTTCAGACTTTTTTGGCAGCTTCCCTCCCCCAAAAGCGACGATCCCAGCCAATCCGCCGGCATTGCCCATCCGCCGCTTATGACAAACCCTTTCTTTTCCGGCTCACCGGCTACAAGGCACGATGTCAGTTGGAATGAATCATATACGACAATCCAGCCTCTATTCAACCGGACGATAGCTCAGTAGATTTGCGGGTCACGCCTCACGCGCCAAGGACAGCCCGGCGGATCCCAGAAACATAACGAATTGCCTAGGTAATCTATAACGTAGATTGTGCTTGACACCGCTTCGAAACCGGGATAAACATGCTGGCCTGAAAACGCTGGACGTTCCGCTCACTGATCGCTGAGTTCTGGATTCACCGGGTGTTGTTTCGAGGAGTTGGCGTGTACCGAACCGGAGGCGGTACAGCGTTACCTCGTCTCCAGGGTCCTTCTGACCCGCTCGGTCTCGCCTCGTTGGTCCGGCTGCATCAGCCGGCTGTAAGCCTAAATCAAGGAGAAACCTATGACGAACTCGGGGAGGAGAGACGTCGTTCGGTGGCTTCAGATTTGCCTGCTCGCAGTGGCCTGTTTGGGCCTGATGGGAACGGGCATTTTGCTGGGGCAAGGCACGACAGGAACAATCACCGGAACGGTCACGGACGCGTCCGGCGCCGTGGTCCCCAATGTCAATGTGACCATTAAGAACGAGGCAACGGGGGTAGTCTTTAATCTGAAGACCTCCAGCGCGGGCATCTATCGCATCGGCTCGATGCTTCCTGGCACGTACAACGTGACCGTGAGCGCCCCGGGCTTCAGGACCTATGAGAGCCGGGGCCTCGTGCTGACGGTGGACGCGACCTTGAGGGCGGATGTCAAACTGGAGGTTGGCGAGACGAATCAGACCGTGACGGTCGAAGCAGCGGCCCCGGTGGTGAATACCGATTCCGGCCGCCTTTCCGCCCTGGTAAGCGCGACCCAGGTTCAGAATCTGCCCCTCAATGGGCGCAACGTCTACCAGTTGATGCAGCTTGTTCCGGGCGCCGTCAATTCCACCGGCGTCGATATGGAGAGCAGCGCCGGAGGTTCGCAAACGAACATCAACGGGGCGCGCGCCAACTTCAACGGCTTCCTGTTTGACGGTGTGGCGAACAAGGGGTTGAGCGGCGGCTCCGATGCCCAGCCCTCCCCGGACTTCGTGCAGGAATTCCGCATCGAGACCAACAACTTTGACGCCCAGTACTCGAACAGCGCCGGCTCCATCACCGACGTCAGCACCAAGTCGGGCACCAACCAGTTTCACGGCGACGCTTACGAGTACGTTCGCAACACCTCGCTGAACGCCCGCAATTTCTTCGATGGCGACACGAGATCTCCCTGGCACATGAACCAGTTCGGCGCCACCATTGGTGGCCCGATCAAGAAGGACAAGCTCTTCTTCTTCGGCGGCTATGAAGGCGAGCGGTTCAACACGGCGGTCTCAACCCTGCAATTCATCGAGAGCCCTCAATTCCGCACCGCCGTCGAGCAAGCCGATCCCAATTCGGTGGCAGCGCTGCTTTACAAGAGCTTCCAGAGTCCGGACCCCGCCTCCAACATCACGACCGTGGACCAGCAGGTGACGGCCAACGTCACCGCCGGCCCTGACATGGCTCAGGCGCTGAATACGCCCTACGTCTCGGGCACCACCGCCATGCTGACGAGCGCCTACGAGGGCTACACCGATCCTTGCTTCGTTACTAACGCCTTGGGGGTCGGAATTCCTGCAGGTGTCACCAGCCTGCCCAACCTTACCTGGGGCAATGCGCAGACCGTGGCCAATAGATCCGCAGCGCTCTTCGGTGTGACGGCGGCCGAGAACGCGCAGATCGCGCATAATATCGCGGTTGGCTGCCCAGGCTCAGGTTTCGTAGCTCCGGCCGTGCAGGCCGGCACTCTGAGTCATTCGGCTCCCATGAACGGCTTCGTCAATACGGCGGTTGGGACCCAAGCGACCGGCGTCTTTTATAACGGCAACCAGTTCACGGTGCGGGGGGATTACCAGGGCGAGAAGAATCGCATCTTTGCGCGTGTTTACTCTCTCTACCAGTCAAACCCCAACGTGAATCCGACCAGCCTCGCCGGGCCCCGAGGGTTCGTCGCCCCGTCCACCAATTCTTTTCCCAGCGTGGCCTTCGGCTTTGTCCATACCTTCTCCCCTACGATCGTGAACGAGTTCGATTTCGGGTACGTTCGTAACCAATTGAGTGACATCCCCAACCCCTCTCAGTTCGGTGTTCCCGAAATCGACTTCGACACCGGCGAGCCCAGCTTCGGCGCTTACAACGGCTATCCCCAGTTCTTCAACGAAAATGTGTACAACTACAAGGACATGGTCCAGATTTCGAAGGGCAAGCATTCGATTAAGGTGGGCGCCGAATACAAGCGCAACTACGAGAACAGCGAGTTCAACGTAGGCCGGCCGGATTACGCCTTCTTCGACCCCGTCTACTTTGCGGCCGATCTGCCCTATATCGAGGCAGCAGGTGTAAATCCCGAGTTGACTTCGGGTGGCGCTGCTCATCTGGACACCAACATCCGCGCCTGGCGCAACTACGAGTTGGGCTTCTTCGGCCAGGACGACTGGAAGGTCAGCAAGAAGCTCACCTTCAACCTCGGATTGCGCTGGGATTTCTTCAGCCCGCACACCGAGAAGTACAATCAGGCCACCCAACTGGTCTTGGGCCCGGGAAGCGATCAGAACTCGAAGCTGGGAAGCATCAACTGTGAAAGCTTCATCGGCACCAACTGCCTGCTGCCGGTGGGAAACATCAACCCGACGTCACCCAACGGCGGATTCACCACCGCCCAGTCGCTGTTCCCCTCGCGCTACGGGAACTTCGCGCCCCGTTTCGGCTTCGCCTGGGATCCGAAGGGCGACGGCAAGATGTCCGTGCGGGGCGGCGCGGCCCTGTCCTTCGAGGGCACTTTCTACAACGCTCTGTCCAATTCACGCTGGAATCTCCCCTTCTACTCGTTTAACGAGGCTTGCCCGATCTGCGGACTCAACGGGCTTCCCACCTACGGACCCACGAACCCCGACGGTACGGCGAACGCGTCGACGGCGCCGACCTATAGCGGCACGCCCAACAACGTGGGAGCGGGACCCGCCGGCCTGGGATTCCTAGGCAACATTCAAGGCTGGCTGCCTTCCAACCCCGACATGGCTCACCTGACGGGTATCGTGAGCCCGGACTACAAACTGCCCTACGTGGAGCAGTTCTTCCTGGGCGTACAACGCGAGATCACGCCCTCCACGGTCGTCGAAGTGAACGGCGTGATGACCTTGGGACGGCACCTTTTCTGGGCTGAGGATCCTAATCGCGTGGTGGGCGGCGTCCAGAACAACGTCGGGCAACTCGATCCCTGCAGCGGCCAGATGGTACCCAACACGCCCTTGCTCAACCCGTGCTTCGGGATCATGCGGACCTGGGAAACCAGCGTCAACTCCAGTTACGAGGCCTTGCAGGTGTCCGTCAACAAGCGATACACCCACGGTCTCGCTTTTACTTCGAATTACACCTGGGCGCATTCCATCGATCTGCGCTCCACCTGGCACGCCTTGACCAGCGGCGGCAGCGCCACCGATGCCAATGCGGTAGGCGAGGCCGGCTATTCAACCGATCCGAACGCGCTCTATCTGGAGCGCGGCGACTCGCTGTTTGACATTCGTCAGCGGGTGGTGGGAACTGTCGAATGGGAGTTGCCCTGGTATAAGGACCAGCGTGGCTTCACCGGGAAACTGCTGGGAGGCTGGACCACGAACCTGATCCTCAGCTTCCAAGGCGGCTTCCCGTTCACCGTGGGAGCCAGTACCCAGGACTTCAATGGGACGGGAATTCGCGGCCAGCGCCCGGATACGCCCGCCTTCGGCAACCATATGTCTTTCAGCCCCTTCGACTTCGAGGCGGGATCGGCAGGCAATGGGCTCAGCACTATGCAGCTGCTGGGCACGGCCAACTCCAGCGCGACCTGCGCCACCGCCAGCACCACCGGCTGCATCGGGGTCTTCCCGGTGCCAACTCCTGGGACGGACGGCAATCTGGGACGCAATACCTTCCGCGGCCCCGGCTTCGCCGACACGGACTTCTCACTCTTCAAGAGGATTCCGCTCGGTTCCAACGAAAATCGCTACCTGCAATTCCGCGCGGAATTCTTCAACCTGTTCAATCGCACCAACCTCTATCCGCCTGATGCGAACATCAGCTCCGGGACGTTTGGGTTGGCCACTCAAGCCTTCGACCCGCGCCAGATCCAGTTCGGCATGAAGTTGTTCTTCTGAGGCGCGCGGATGACCTCGAATCCTGAGAGGGGACGGCTTCGGTCGTCCCCTTTCTTAAGACACACATCTGTCTCGCGCTCGGCAAGCCACTTATAATCAATTCAATAGCGACGATTCTTCAAACACAGGGCAAAGACTCATACCTGGGACAAAGAAAAATCTGAGCTTAAGGCCAAAGGCAAGAAGCGCCTAGGGCGGGTTGTCGGGCTCTAGGCCGGGCTACGCTGGAAGCTGGCGGCTGTGTGCTAGTTCAGATAGATCCGTTACACATCACCCCAGCGACAACCAGAGGCCAAGCATCGCGGCGGCGAGTGTGTAAAACTGACTCGCTCTTGTGTCCATTCCTCGCCCGGGTCATCCACTAACTTCCAGAAAACACAGCACGAAAATAAATCACATGGACCGCTGTCTGCGTCGCCACCGTCTTATTCTGATCTGCCACTATGATGACTGTGCAGACCCTCGTGTGCCGGCCCCTGAGAGCTTGGCGGATGCTGCGGCTTCGTGGCTGGCGGCAGGCCGAAGGTGGTCGGTACACGGAAGGGGAAACCAACGAAGCCGGAATGTATAAGAAAATAAAAGGGTTGATGAAAACGCGCCGAATTCAGCGTTTCACATGCGCCTTCCGCCCACGGCTAAGGGGTGAGAGACCCATGGCTGTCACCCACGCGCAGGCGGGGTCCAGCGGCTTGGCAGCCGGAAGGATGAGATGGCCCCCAGCCTCCGTTGGTCGAGCGCCATTCGGCGGGTTGGCAATCCGGGTTTGGATGGCAACCACGCGGACAAACCGCCTTCGAGGCCCCCATACCTCCCTACCCCCACCAAAACGAAAAACAAACCCACGAAGTTGTTTAGAATCAACAAAACGTGGCAAAAACAAACCCAAAACGAACCCAAACAAACCCAGTTTTCCGCGGGGCTCAGTTCGGTAAACACCTTAGAATCAGTAGGGCGTTGGTGAGGACCCAAAGACTAACCCAACCTTGTAGCGGCTTCACGCAGCCATTCGGCCGGGAAGACAAAGGGACTAAAGTGCCTTTAAGAACAGCTATTCGGGAGGTCGCAGACGCAATTGACGATGTTCGTCGCAGCCCTGATCGACGCCGGCCTTCTACAGGAGAAGGCTGCAAGGGCGTTTCCGGCCTTGGCTCGGGAGTCGATTCAGACTGCGGCGTTATTCGCAACGCAGCGCCACCATCGGGTCCACTTTGGTGGCGCGCCGAGCAGGAAGGTAGCTGGCGAGCAGTGCGACGGTCGCGAGCAGTAAAGACGTGCCTCCGAGCACAACCGGGTCGGCCGGCCGCACTCCGTAGAGCATCGTTCCCAGGAGCCGTCCGAGCGCCAGAGAACCGGCAACCCCGATTCCAACTCCGGCGAGCACCCAGCGCAGGCTCCCGCGGAGCACCAGGCCGAGCACATCGACGGTGCGGGCGCCGAGCGCCATGCGGACGCCGATCTCGTGGGTGCGCTGCGTCACCGAGTAGCCGACCACACCCACGATGCCCACCGCCGCCAGCACGAGCGCGAGCATCGCGAAGCCAGCGAGCAGGAGCATGGGGAAGCGCCGCGAACCGGTCGAGTCGTGCACCACCTCTTCCATGGTCTGAACGCCCGCGACCGGCCGGTCCGGCAGAAACTCGGCGATCGCCTTTTTCACCAGAGGCGCGTAAGTGGAGGGAGCGGAGGTGGTGCGCACCACCACGTTTATCACGGGCCAACCCGCCTGAGCATAGGGACGGAAGAACTGATGGCGTGCGGGCTCGTCCAGCCCCAAGAAGTGCACGTCTCCCACGACGCCTGCCACCGTAAGCCGCGGGCCATTGGGACCGCCGAGCCGGATGGCCCTGCCAAGGGGGTCTTCCTTGGGCCAAAACTGCCGCGCCATGGTTTCATTGATGACGATCACCCCCGGCGAGCTCAAGGTGTCCTGAGGAGTGAATTCCCGGCCCTTCAGGATCGGGATGCCCATGGTGCGAAAATAGTTCGGGCAGGCCACACTATAGTCCGCTCCGGGCATGTGCCCAGGCTCTGCGGGAGGCTGACCTTCGATCTGAAAGCCTCGCCCGGCGTCTCCCTCGAAGGGCAGATGAGCGATGGCCCCGACCGACACCACGCCGGGAATCGCGCTGACGTGCTCGTCGAGATCCTGGCAGAAGCGCGGCAGTCCGGGAGGTCCGTTATAGATCTCCTCCTGCGGGACGGACATCTCCATGGCGAGCACGTTCTTCGGATTGAGGCCGGGATCGACCCCGAGCAGGAGAGCAATGCTCTTGATCATCAGCCCGGCGCCGCAGAGCACGACCAGCGCCAGGGCGACCTCCGAGGCCACCAGCGCGTGGCGCAATCGGCTTCCGCCACCCTGACTCGATCCGCGTCCGCCCTCCTTCAAGGGCTCGCTGACGCTGCCCCGCAGCGCGCTAAGGGCCGGCGCGAGGCCAAAGAGAATACCCGTCAGGCCGGAAACGAGCAACGCGAAGACAAGCACGCGGCCGTCGGTTGTGATCGCATCAACCTCCCGCAAGGGAAGACCCAGGTTATCGAGCTGGAAGAGGCGGAACAGCAGCCGGTTGCTCCAGGTGGCCAGCAGCACACCGGCTACTCCCCCCACCAAGGCCAGAAGGACGCTCTCGGTCAACAACTGCCGCGCCATGCGCGAAGCGCGGGCGCCGAGGGCGCGGCGGATGGCAAATTCCTTCTGGCGCGCGGCGCCGCGGGCCAGCAGCAGGTTGGCGATGTTGACGCAGGCAATCAGCAGGACGAATCCCACGGCCGCGAGCAGAGCCAGCATGGTGGTGCGAAGCCCCTCCAGTCCGAACTCGCCCATAGGCTGCACGGTCGCACCCATCCCGGCGTCCTCGTTCGGATATTGTTTCCGGACGTTGCTGGCGACCGCCTGCATCTCCTCCCGCGCCTGGGCCACGGTCACGCCGGGTTTGAGCCGGGCGAAGGCGATGAAGCTATTCTCGTCGCGGCCGTAGTCGGTCTTGGTGTAACCGACCGGAACCCAGAGCTCGCGCGGACCACTCCAGAACTGCCATTGGAATTCGCGGGGCATGACCCCGATCACGGTAAAGTCCTCGCCGTCGACCCTGATGGTCCGGCCCACCAGCGCCGGATCGCCGCCGTAGCGGCGCTTCCAGAGGCCATAGCTGAGGACCACCTCGCGGTCATTGCCGAGGATCTCTTCCTCAGGCAGGAAGGTGCGGCCGAGCAGAGGCTTCACTCCAAGCGTCGGGAAGAAGCCGGCGGAGACTCGCAGCCCGGACACCTGCTCGGCCTCCTGCTTGGTTCCGGTGGCGGAAAGGTTGTAGCCGCGGCCGGCGGAGTCGCAGATCGCCATGCTCTCGAACGAGTGGGTCTGGCGATGGAAGTCCCAGAAGTTGGGCGCGGAGACGATATTCGTATCGTCCGGACCTTTTCCAAACGTCTCCCACACCAGCACCAGACGGCTGGGGTCGGGAAAGGGCAGCGGCTTCAGCAGGGTCGTATTGATCACGCTGAAGATGGTCGTATTGGCGCCGATGCCGAGCGCCAGCGTGAGCACGGCCACCGCTGCAAAACCGGGGTTGCGGGCCAAGGTCCGCAGGCCGTAGCGGAGGTCTTGCATCAGGATTCCCATCAGCCACCTTGTCGCGCAGAACGGGCGCTCGTGACGTTGCGAGCGTATGTGTTGGCACTCGGCGGGCCAAATTAGCAGTGAAATATAACGGACTGACGGAGTGAGGCTTACCTCCGAGCGCAGGACAGCCGGCGTCCCCCGATTGTCCGCGCCCGCGCCCGCGCCGTCCGGAAACGCACAGGTCCCCTGGCGACAACCCTCGCCCACCGAAGATCCCACCGCGGCGGGCAGGCGGTTCTGACGTGTTCAGGGATAGCGAGCGTAAGCTATACTAGATGCGTTAAGTGGAGCGGTCCGCGGTGGCGGGCTGGGAACCCGTCCTAAAGCGGCGGATCAGAACTGCCGATGCGCTAAGAAGATAAGGCACCGTATGGCACAAATTAGCGGACCCGAGGTGCTGGCCAAGGCCTCAACTCGAGGACTTCGCCTGCCGTCATGGGGATGGCAGGCTCTGGTTCTGGGAGGGGCCATTCTCTTTCTGTACGCGCAGATCCTCGGCTATCTGGTCTACGACTGGTGGAGCGATCCCAACTTCTCCCACGGGTTCTTCGTCCCTCTCTTTTCCGGCTATCTGCTCTGGCGCAATCGCGAGAGCCTGTCCCGGATTCCTGCGGAGCCGAGCTGGTCCGGTCTGGCGGTGATCGCCGGAGCCCTGGCCGTTCTCGCCCTGGGAGCCCTGGGCTCGGAGTTGTTCCTGTCACGCGTCTCGCTGATCTTCCTGCTGGCGGGGCTGGTCATCTTCTATGCAGGGTGGAAGGCTTTCTGGGCGGTCTTCTTCGAGTGGGCAGTCCTGTTTCTGGCCATCCCGATTCCCACCATTGTGATGAATCAGATCACGCTGCCGCTCCAGTTTATGGCCTCCAATCTGGCGTCGGGGCTGCTTTCCATGGTCGGTGTGCCGGTGCTGCGGGAAGGTAACATCATTCAACTGGCCACCATGCAACTGGAGGTGGCCGAGGCTTGCAGTGGCATCCGCTCCTTGGTGTCGTTAATCACGTTGGCCATCATCTACGGGTATTTTCTGGAGTCGCGAACCTGGATTCGCGTCTTGTTAGTGGTGGCGGCCATTCCGATCGCGGTCTTTGCCAACGCCACGCGCATCATGGCCACAGGCTTGACGGGCCTTTATTGGAGCCCGGACAAGGCGCAGGGATTCTTCCATGAGTTCTCCGGTTGGCTGATCTTCCTGCTGGCCCTGACCCTGCTCTTGGCCGTTCACGGGCTCGTGCGCGGGTTGGTCCGGCGGGCGCGCCGGGGAGGTGCGGATGCGCGGGCTTAATTCCTGGGCTCGTACGGCGGCGGTGCTGGCCCTTCTGGTGGCTACGGGCCTCTTACTGCACGCTCACGAACGTCCCGAGGTCGTGCCTTCGCGGACCCCGCTGTCGGACTTCCCTCAGACAATCGGCCCCTGGCGGAGCGTGCGTGACGTTCCCTTTACCCAGGAGACGCTCGACGTGCTCGGACCCGGCGACTACCTGGAGCGTACCTACGTGGAGGCCGGCCGCAGCCAGTGGGTCGACTTCCTGCTGGCTTATGTGCCCAGCCAGCGCACCGGCGATTGGATCCACTCTCCCAAGCACTGCCTGCCGGGGGCGGGCTGGAGCCCCCTTTTGGCCGACCACGTCAACCTCGCCCGTCCGGATGGTTCGCCGATGACGGTGAACCGCTACGTGCTGGGCAAAGGCGACGAGCGCCAAGTGGTCCTTTACTGGTATCAGGCGCATGGTCGCGTGGTGGCAAGCGAGTATTGGGCCAAGGTCTATCTCGTCGCCGATTCCATCAGGCTTAACCGCACCGACGGCTCCTTGGTCCGCGTGACCACTCCCTTACAGGAGGGGGAATCTCTCGAGACCGCGCAGAAGCGAGCCGTTGGCTTCGCGGAAGGCATCCTGCCCTACCTGGATCGCTTTATTCCCCGCTAGCCGGGCGGCGCCGAGCAGGGTGACCGAAGACTGAAGCGGAGCAGGAGTAACGGACCTTGGTTCGGGTTTTCAACGTCTACTTTCCGCTGCGGACGGTGGTGCTGCTGGTCGGCGAAGCAGTAATCATCACCTCGGCCTTTCTGCTGGCCGCCCTGATTCAGTTCGGCAGCAACTTCACCCTGGTGGTGGGCTACGAAAATGGCTGGTCCCGGATTGCCTTGGCCTGCGCGGTCTTCATCTTCTGCATGTACTACTACGACCTCTACGAGTCCTACGCTTTTTGCGATCCCCGCGAGCTCATCAGCCGCCTGGTCCAGGTGCTCGGCACGGCCTTCCTGGTGATGGCGCTGATCTACTACGTTTTCCCGCGTACCCAGCTGGGCGTGGCGCTCATCGGCTTGGCGGCGATCTTCTTCGGTTGCTCCCTGATCCTCTGGCGCAAGATGTTTCTGGTCTTGAACCGCTCCGGCCGTCTGGCGGAGCGGGCGCTGCTTTTCGGCGCCGGCCCCCTTTCCCTGCCTTTGAGCCGGGAGATTGCCAGCCGGCCCCAGTGGGGCGTCCGGCTGGCAGGCTATGTGGGCAGACCGCTCGAAGACGACGAAAGCCTGGACGGCCTCCGCCGCCTCGGCGATACCGATGATCTGACGACCGTCGTGGAGCGTGAGCAAATCCGCGAAGTCATCGTGACCATGGCCGAGCGCCGGGGCCGCCTGCCGGTGGAACAACTGCTCGACCTCAAGACCAAAGGCGTGGCGGTGCGGGACGGAGTGGATGTCTACGAGAACCTGACCGGCAAGATCCCTGTGGAATCGCTGCGCCTGAGCTGGCTGCTGTTTTCCCCCGGCTTTCAGCTCTCGCGCGGGCGCCGGGTTCTGAAGCGAGCTGTGTCGCTGGCGCTGTCCTTCATCGGCCTGGTCCTGACCCTGCCGCTCATGATCGTGACCGCCCTGGCCATTCGCCTGGACTCGGAAGGTCCGGTGCTGTTCCGCCAGGAGCGGGTCGGCAAGGACGGGAAGATCTTCAAGCTTCTGAAATTTCGCTCCATGAAGTGGAATGCCGACCCCGACCGGCCGGCCGAGAAAGATGACGACCGCTTCACCCGGGTAGGCAAGTGGATCCGGCGCGCCCGGATCGACGAACTGCCGCAGCTTTATAACATTCTTCGGGGCGACATGTACTTCGTGGGCCCGCGGCCCTTCGTGCCCAACCAGGAGTGGGAACTGGTTGGAAAGATCCCCTTCTACCGGCAGCGCTGGTCGGTCAAGCCCGGGGCCACCGGCTGGGCCCAGATCAATCGCGGCTACTGCGCCACCTTGGAGGACAATGCCGAGAAACTGGCTTACGACCTCTTCTACATCAAGAACATGTCGATCGGCATGGACCTGATGATCATCTTTCAGACCTTGAAGACCCTCTTTCTCGGCCGGGGAGGACGGTGAGTATTCGCGCACTCAGCGGCGCCGGGCGGCACAAGGCAACGGGGCTATCGAGCCCTCCCCTTTCCATCGAGCGGGAACCCCCCGCCGCGCGGCCGGGGCAGGCGGTTCAATTCAGCCCACTCCGCGCCGGCACCGACATGGGGTGTATCTTCTCCATCGACGTCGAAGACTGGTTCCACATCCTGGACCTTCCCTCAACGCCGGATATCTCCCGCTGGGACTCCCTGGCCTCCAGGGTAGAGACGAATTTTCTGCGGCTGCTGGATCTTTGCGATGAGCAGCAGGTGCAGGCCACCTGCTTTTTTCTCGGCTGGGTGGCCGAGAGATTCCCCCACCTGGTCAGGGAGGCCGGGCGCCGGGGCCATGAGATCGCCTCCCACGGTTACGCGCACCGGCTGGTCTACGAGATGACCGCCGCCGACTTCCTTGAGGACGCAGTGCGCTCCCGGCAGATCCTGGAAGACCTGACCGGCGGCGCCGTCGCCGGTTACCGGTCCTCCGGCTTTTCGGTGACCGCGGCGACGCCCTGGTTCTTCGAGGCCCTCGCTCAAGCGGGCTACCGCTATGACTCCTCCCTTTTCCCGGCCAAAAGAGGGCACGGGGGCATGGAGAGCGGGAACTGCGCTCCCCACCAGCTGGGACCATGCGCCGAAGGCCTGATCGAATTCCCCATGACCGTGACTCGCCTGTTGGGGCGGCGATGGTGCTTTTTCGGGGGAGGCTACCTCCGGCTCACGCCGGCCCCGATGATTCGCAGGATGGCGCGCCGGGTTCTGCGCGAAGGACGGCCGGTCATCTTCTACGTCCACCCCCGCGAAATCGATCCCGATCACCCGCGCCTGCCGATGAGTCTCGGGCGCAGGTTCAAGTCTTACGTCAATCTGAAGGGGACCGAAGCCAAGCTCCGGACCATTCTGGGCGAGTTCCGCTTCCGGACCTTCGCCGGCTTCTTGGCCGAAAGAGGGCTCGGACCACGAAACGAGGAGGTATGAATCCATGCCGGTAGAGAATGAGGTCTCGAGCAGCCAGGAGGCTCTGGCCCGCCTGCAGAGCCGTCTCAAGGAGCGCACCGCCCGAGTCGGAGTGATCGGCCTGGGCTACGTCGGCCTGCCCTTGACCCTGCTCTTTTCCAAAAAGGGCCTCCCCACCCTGGGCATCGACATCGACGGAGCCAAGGTCGAGGCGCTTCACCGCGGCGAGACGTACATCCACCATATTCCGGCGAACGTCATTCGCGAGCAGGTCGAGCAGAAGCGCTTCTCGGCCACCACCGACTTTTCGACCATCAGCACCCTGGACGCCTGCATCATCTGCGTGCCCACGCCCCTCAACGAGTATCGGGAGCCGGACCTGTCCTATGTGGTTCAGACCGCCGAGTCGGTCAGCGCCCACCTGCGGCCCCATCAACTGATTGTGCTGGAGAGCACCACTTATCCCGGCACGACCGACGAACTCGTGCTGTCGATCCTGGAGCGCTCGGGATTGCGTTGCCCGGTCAAGCACTACGACACCGACACCGTCGCCGGGGAATCCTTTTCAGATCTGAAGGCCGACTTCATGCTCGCCTTCTCGCCGGAGCGCGAGGATCCGGGGAACAAGCAGTTCCAAACGCACCAGGTGCCCAAGGTGGTGGGCGGAGTGAACGGGCCGAGCGCTCTCGCGGCGCGCGCGCTCTATGAGCAGATTTTCGAGAAGACCGTCCTGGTGGGTTCGGCCCGCGTGGCGGAGATGAGCAAGCTGCTGGAGAACATCTATCGCTGCGTCAACATCGCCCTCATCAACGAACTGAAGATGCTCTGCCTGCGGATGGGGATCGATGTGTGGGAAGTGATCGAAGCCGCCAAAACCAAGCCCTTCGGCTTCACGCCTTTTTATCCGGGCCCGGGCCTGGGCGGCCACTGCATTCCCATCGACCCCTTTTATCTCACCTGGAAGGCCCGGGAGTACGAACTCCCCACCCGCTTCATCGAGCTGGCCGGCGAAATCAATTCCTCCATGCCGGGCCATGTGGTCGAGATCACCGGCGAGGCGCTCAACCGGCGCAAACAGTGCTTTCAGGATTCGCCCATCCTGGTGCTGGGGGTGGCCTACAAGAAGGATATCGACGATCTGCGGGAGTCGCCGGCTCTGCGGATTATCGAGCTTCTGCAGGAGCGCGGGGCGCGCGTCGACTACAACGACCCGTTCTTTCCCCGCCTTCACAAGATGCGCCGCTACGACTTCATGCTCTCATCGGTTGAACTGACGGCCGAGTCGCTGGCGTGCTACGCGGCGGTCGTGATCGTCACCGATCACTCCAGCTACGATTACGAATTCATCGCGCGGCACTCCCGGCTGGTCATCGACACCCGCAACGCCACCCGGGGCCTGCACGCCTATCAGGACAAGATCGTGCACTGCTAGTGTCGTCTGCAGTCTCTTTACGCAAAGGCAACTCTTCGGGCATAGCCGTAAGCTGCAAACCAGTTCGAATCAATTTTCTGCTCGATGGGAGGACCAAATGCGTTGTATTCGAATCGCACTTGGTTGTGTGTCTTTCCTGCTTTACTCTTGCGCGGTGCTCGCGCAGATACAATCCGACCCAACCGTGGTTATGACGGAGAGTGGGTCTGTTCGCGGCGTTGCAAAGGATGGTGTGATCAGTTGGAAGGGCATCCCCTATGCTGCCCCGCCTATTGGCAAACTGCGCTGGCGCGTGCCACAGGCGCCCATTGCCTGGAGCGGCGTGCGCGACACAAGTCAGTTTGGTGCCGCCTGCATGCAGACGGATGACGTAGCGAAGTCAGAAGACTGCCTCTTCCTCAACGTCTGGCGACCAGCAGCGGCGTCGCAATCTCTGCCGGTGATGGTGTGGATTCATGGCGGTGCGATGGTACACGGCAGCTCGACCATCTACCCTGGCGACGCACTTGCCGCTAAGGGCGTGGTGATGGTGACGCTGAATTACCGCATGGGGCGGCTTGGATTCTTTGCGCACCCGGCGCTCGCGGCTGAATCCCCCAATGATGTGCGCGGTAACTATGGCTACATGGACCAGCTTGCAGCACTGAAGTGGGTGCAACGCAACATTGCGGCATTCGGCGGCGACCCCAAACAGGTCACGATCTTCGGCGAGTCAGCGGGCGGGGGCTCGGTGCTTGTACACCTTGTTTCGCCCATGTCGCGCGGGCGTTTTGTGCGAGCGATCATCGAGTCCGCGGGAACACCGGGGGGACGCGCCAAGGTCATTCCTTCTACCGATCTGGCAACAGCGGAAAAGATGGCCGAGGATTGGGCACGATCTGTTGGCGTGACCGGAAGTGGTCCTGTTGCACTGGAGCAACTGCGAGCACTGCCCGTATCGAGGTTGCTGGAGGGAACCAGCAGCACAGAAACGCTGGCCGCTCTCGCGGCTGGTAAGACGCCTGCCGGCATGGCCATGTCGATCATTGACGGGCGCTTTCTGCCGGAGACCGTGGAAGCCGCGGTCGCGGCGGGACACCAGGCGCAGGTGCCGGTGATGGTGGGCGCCAATGACCGTGATCTGGGACTGGGTCTGGCGGACAGCAAGGACCAGATCTTCGCGATTTTCGGGCCGAATGCCGCTAAAGCACGCAGACTCTATGATCCGCTTGGCAACCAGACGCTCGATGAGTTGAAGGTGCAGGTGTTTCTGGATAAGACGATGACGGAGCCAACCCGTAACTTCGCCCATAGTATGGCGCGCAGTGGGCAGCCGGTCTACCTCTATCGGTTTGCCTATGTGAATGAGGCGGCGCGGGGAAAAATTCCAGGGACGCTCCACGGCTTTGAGATTCCCTTTGTCCTTAATCTTCCTGGAGCTCTGGTGCAAGGCAAAGCCACTCCCACGGACCAGATGATGGCTGACCTGACGAGTGCCTACTGGGCCCAGTTCGGGAAGGCCGGCGATCCCAACGGCGAGGGCCGTCCGGAGTGGCCGCGCTACGATCCGGCTGTGGACCGCATCATTCACTTCACCAACTCAGGAGTCATCGTCGGCACGGACCCACTGAAACCTCGGCTGGATTTGTGGGAGTCTGTGTGGGATCGGACGAAGTGAACGGTCTACCAGAACTGGTCGCGATGGAGCTTTCTAACGGAGGATACCACGCGCATCTCTTCAGGAATAGTGCATGCGGCTGTTCGCGAACAGAACACCCCTTCGCACATTCGCGCGACAGCGGGAATCCGATGGCCGTTCGGGAGCGGAATGCCCTTTCGCAAGGCGTCACTCCCGCGAAGGCGGGAATCCATGCTCGCAGCCTGCCGGACCGCTAGCAATCCACGTGGTGGCGGAACTTCAAGTCCAGAGCAAGCTTGTTGGCCCCGGCCACGCCGCGGGAGAAATCGCGCATCTCTCCCTCTGACATGGGCGTAAAATTCCGGGCGAGCTGCGCGTTCTGCCTGATCATGTCGTGATTCGGCATGCCCACCACGGCGGCGGCCACGGGCAGACTCCAGGAGTATTGCAGCAGCTTGGCCACACTGCCTTTGTCCGGACCGCTGCCGATCAGCGCCTCCTGCCCCATGATCTTCATGGCCAGAATGCCCAGGTTCTTCTGACGCGCCACCGGCAAGGCCACCTGTTCAAAGCTGGTGTGGATGGCCGGATTAGGCACCATGCCGTGTTCCCCGTCTCTCATGCCCTGCTTGGCCGCATTGAGGGCCATCTGGACGCAATCGAAGTCGTGCCGTTCGAGAGCCGTCTTGAGCACTTCGGGATCGTTGTGACAGGTGATGCCGACGAAGCGGGTCAGCTTCTCGTCGCGCATTTTGTAAAGCGCGTTCAGCACGCCGTCCTTGGCCTCGATCTGCGCCAGGTCGTCCGCGCCCATCAGGGCGTGCACATGGATCAGGTCGATCTGACTGGTCTGGAGCCGCTTCAAGCTGCCCTCCAGGATGCGGCGGGCGGTGTCGCCGTCGCGCGGCTCGATCTTGGTGGCCAGGAAAAATTCCTTGCGCCGCGTCTTGGCCACTTGGCCCACCCAGCCCTCGCTACGCCCTTCGCCGTAACCGTAGGCCGTGTCCAGGTAAGTGATTCCGGAGTCGAGGGCCACGTTGATCGCTGCGACCGCCGCGTCCTCAGTTTTGTACATCAGCAGGCGGCTGCCGCACCCCAGAGCCAGAATCGAAACGCGCGCCCCCGTCTTGCCCAGAACGCGGGTCGGCATCGGGCTGGCTGCGGCCGCATCCGCGCCCAGCGCCGCCGCCGCCAGACCCGCCAACGCAGAATCTTCCAAGAACTTTCGCCTTGAATACCGGTTCGCCATCATGGCCTCCTTTTGCTCTCGCCCTTCTGCCGATTCTCTTCCCGAAATCGTCCAAAGTAAAGCGCCTTCCGGCTCGCTTGCCCGCCGTCCGGCTCAGCCAGCCAGCAACCACGCGGTTCCAGGGAACTGGAAGGCACTGGCAGCCTTTCGGACCCAGTGCACGCGGCTTTGGTACCGTGCCCTCCGCCGCCGAAGCCAGAAGGCCCGACTCACCTGGGAGCGCATGACAGGCATTGCCGATGCTTGGCTACCCCCGGCTCGCATTCTCCATCCCTAGCCTGAAACGCGGCTGGCCGCTCTTATCCGAGGTAGGAGCCGTATGCCGTAATTCGGCTTGTACGGATCTGTGCGGGGGGCCGCTCGCAAGGGTGGTCCCTACCGCGACCGGTGATGTGCTGTCCTCAACCTCGAACCACAACGTACTCATGGTCGATTTGGACGCACAGATGTCGCTCACTCAAGCGATCGCATTGAATGAGAACACGGGGCGGCTGTTCGATCAGTTTGACAGTCGCAGAAGTCCGTGGCACACAAAAAGACGATCTTTGATGCGCTCGATGTTTACCAAGCCGAATCAGCCTTTGATTTTGGAGTGGGCTCTCGTTGCCTGGCCGTTAGCGTAGTTGTAAAATCCGAGGGGTCGGGTTAATAATCCAGTGCCAGTTGATAGCCGCGAAGCCGCTGCGACGGCGGCCTTCGGGTAGGAGGACACAGTGAAACGAAATCTGTTTCAGGGACCCTCGAAAACGCCACGCTCGCATCTCCCGTTGGCGTTCACCCGCTCCTTGCTCCTGGTGTCGGTAGTGTTTTTGGTTTCGCGGCAAGTTACGGCTGCCCAAAGCCCCGCCAGCCAAAATGTGCTGACGAATCAGGCGGTCGTCGAGCTGGTCAGAGCCAAAATTGGCGAGAACGTGATTCTCGGCATGATCAAAACGATGCCCACGCGATTCACCCTCACGCCAGACGCGATCATCCAGTTGAAGCGACAGGGAGTCTCCGACAAAGTACTCCAAGCCATGGTGGCGCGCGCTGCCTCTCCGGCTCCTTCCACTCCAACCACGGCCGTTGAACGTCAGCCTCTTTCTGCGGCAGAACAGCGCGCCACCTCTGAGGCGGTTGGAACGTGGAAACCGCGCGATGTGAAGGATCCCATGACGGGCAGAGAACTCTCCTATGCTCAGCTTGTCGCCAAGGACAACCGGCAGGAACAAGTGGTGGTCACAGCGACGTGTTCGAGTGACAACGGCAGGAATAACCCCTTCTCTGCCGTTACGGGGACGCGGCTTTCGCCAGCCGAGTCGATGAACTTTGAGATCCATTATCTGTCCCGCGCCGGTCAACAGCTTGCCCGAACCGCCACACCGGTCACGGGCGAGGTGGACAGCGCTCCCGAGATTTTCGGCAATAAGATCGGCACGGACACCGTTCGCATGCGAGGGGGCGAGTCCTGCGTCTACGTGCGAATGCGAGTGGGGGATATGCTTTACGGACACGTCGCCGGCGGAGCGTGCGGCAATGACAATGTGCTGCGCATCGCCTTCAATTCCTCCCTGCCCAATGCGGGCGAGATGCTGCCAAATTTTACGAATGCGCACCCGGACAATCCGGGTGTAGATGCCTTCGGAAATTCTCTCATGTCCCTTATTGGCAAGTATGCCGATGCGCAGGTGATCAGCCATCAAGGGTACGATGCCACCCTGAAAGATTTGCTGAAGGCGGACACGGTTCTGGTCGAACTTCCCCTGGACGATGGAACGACGACTGTGGTGTCACTCGCCACCACCGAACCGCCGTTCAGGCAGTTCGCTGCCCGCTGTGCGGCCGATTTTGAGCGAGTGGCCCCCAGTGGCGGCTTCCTGGGCGTGTCAGTCAGCACCCTGACCCCTGAGCTCGCCCGCCAGTCGCATGTCGTCGCGGAGCGCGGCGCTCTGGTGGAAGCGGTGGACCCCGGCGGACCGGCTGCGCGCTCGGGGCTGAGAGCCGGAGATGTCATCACGGCTATCGACGCGCAATTGGTCGACAGCTCCGAGGGTTTGACGGCCGCCGTCCGTTCGCGTAGCCCTGGCTCCACGGCTCATCTTGGCGTGCTTCAAAACGGCAGGCCGATCCAGATCACGGTAACGTTGGGAAACGCTGCCGACATGGCTTCTTCCGCGGCCCAAAGCCAGCCGCCTCAGCGGGTGGGTTTAGACGCGCTGGGTCCGGCCAATCCGATGTACGCCACGTCGCGAATCGGCAGGCCTTTCGCTCCGGCGCTCCTCAATGGCACAAAGGAAGCTATCGCCGCCGATCTTCCGGCCTCTGTTGAGCGTGCGGCTGCCTTGAGCGGTCTTAACCCGCATGAATTCGACAAGGAAATCGCATTGATCGTGAATACCGTGAACGTTTGCGCCGAGATCACGCCTCAAATGGCCGCTACCGTTGCGCAAGGCGACAGCACCGAGGATGTCGCCCGGCTGGGAAATCAATACAAGCGTTGCCAGACAGGCGTCTCCTCGAGTGACGTCAAGACCTGGAACCGGGACGCCGAGCGCGGACTTGTCGCCTCCTTCCGCCCCGAGGGTCCCTTGCCAAAATGGCAGAACGGATATGGGTTCCTCGTCACAATCACGATCATCGGCGATAAATCCCCCGACCTCCCCATCGTCTACGCGAGAATCACCCGCCCGCGATAAGGGCGCAGACAACAAGAAAGGGCAGGTCGAAAGCCAACACACTGCTGGACACGCGCAAGCCAACCGAGTCGCTGATTTCGATTAGGGGTGTCACAGCGCGAGGGAATAGCACTTGGGTCTGTGAACTATACAATTCCGGTCTTTGGGCCCTGTCAAGCAGTCTAAGAATGTAACTTTCGGGGGATCGTCTTGCAGCGTAAGAATGTAACCCGTCGTGGGGGTTGGGCCTCCTTTCTTCGTTGAGTAGTTTTTCGCTTTTGGT